>Ga0187810_10000225_pt1 | contig 25007 bp, 30 predicted proteins | sample NC_wetland_sal_i_9_FD_132963 | JGI IMG/M metagenome (GOLD analysis project Ga0187810, IMG submission 132963) | Wetland sediment microbial communities from Neuse River Estuary, North Carolina, USA - ASW_5 | ecosystem: Environmental > Aquatic > Freshwater > Wetlands > Sediment | place: USA: North...
CCGGGTGGACAATCCGATCGAATCGTCTCCCGGTAATTACTCTGACTCATCGATGCCGACACAGCGCTGGAAGGGACAAGGCCCGCACGCATCTCCCATTCTTAAAAATCACGCCGGATTTTTTGTTCAAAAAAGATCCGGTTAATAAATAAAAGGCTTATCTTGGAAGCCGATCCACTACTGGTCAGGTGGTCACGTGCAGGTTTCCATGAAACTGGAGATGAAAGATTCGCCGGGTCAGCTCGTAGCAGCCTTGAAACCCATTTCTGAAGTCGGGGGGAACATAAGGGCGGTCATCCACCAGCGCGAACCCGACTCCGATACCGATACCCTCGACGTACAGATCGTCCTCGAACTCCCTGAAGGTCGCCTGGAGAAACTTATCGCACTCTTAAGAGAACAGGACGTGCACATCCAGCGCATCGGTGAGGAACGTTTTCTCTATAAACGAACGGTTATCCTGATCGGCCATCTCATGCACACGGACCTGTCCGACACAGTCGACCAGATCGATTCTACCGGTTTTGCCGAAGTCTCGGAGCTCGCGATGAGCATGCCTGCCGTGCACGAACGCTCCACTTCCCGCATCACCATCAAATCGGTCAGCAAGAACGATATGGAATCGGCACTTGCGATACTCCGCCGTGTTTCCCTGCAAAAATCCCTGCTCCTGATTGAACCGCTGGAGGAAATTGCGTGATGAAAATCGCTATCGTCGGGATGGGGTCCGTTGGCCGGGGCGTTGCCGAGATGGTCAGCAAAAAAGATCTCGGCATCATCGTCACCGGTATTGCGGATTCAAAGAGCGGGGCGATGTGCCCGACCGGCCTTGATATCCCGGCAATTCTTGCAAAAAAGAAGAAATCCGGGTCATGCGGCGAGCCCGGCCTCTCGGCCATCGATGTAATAAAAACGGGAGATTACGATGTGCTGGTCGAAGTCTCCCCCACGAATGCACTTTCCGGGGAGCCGGCTACCAGCTATATCAAAACCGCGCTCGCACGGAAAAAGCACGTCGTCACTTCGAATAAGGGGCCGATTGCCCTTGCCTGCAAGGACCTGCGGGCACTTGCCCGGCAAAACGGCGTAGAACTCCGCTACGAAGCCACTGTCGGCGGGGCGATCCCGATCATGCACACGCTCGAACACGGTCTTGCAGGAAACGAGATCCTCGCGATCTTTGGCGTCCTGAACGGAACCTGCAATTATATTCTTACGCGGATGGCAGCAGAAGGGCTCACGTACGAGCAGGCCCTCATGGAAGCCCGCGAGATGGGCTACGCAGAAGCTGACCCGACCTACGATGTCGAGGGGATCGATGCGGCGATCAAACTGGTCATCCTTGCAAATACGATATGGGGAAACGGGGTGAAACTGGACGATGTTTCCCGCACCGGCATCGACCTGCTCACGCCCGACGCACTCCGGCTTGCCGAAGAAGAGGGGTGCACGATCCGGCTGATTGCCGAGGCGATTCCCCGGAAAAAACTTCTCCGGGTCTCTCCCCGGATAATAGAAAAAACCCATCCCCTCGTGGTAGATGGCACCCTGAATGCGCTCACCCTCGAGACCGATATGGCAAAAGAGATCACGTTGATCGGGAGGGGCGCAGGTTCTGTCGAGACCGCGAGTGCCATCATCGGTGATCTCCTTTTCATCCGCAACAGCCATGTCGAGCGTGCTTGAGCACCGGCGGGAGTACCTGCGCCTGATGCGCCAGTTTACTCTCGACAATGGCGGTTTTACCGTCACCGATATCCAGCGTGCCGCGGGTATCCCCCGCAGCACGGCACAGGACTGGATCAACCGCCTCCTCCATGAAGGCTGCGTCTTCCAGCGCGATGAAAAACGGGGAAGAAGTGCCGCCCGGTTCGCTGCGATCAGCGCAATGCCTTCCAGCACCTGCCGCCGGATTTTCACGACGGTCGATGGCGACACTGTCGAGATCTATCATGACTGCATAAGCGGGGCCTGTGCGGCATTCTGCGGTTTTCACCACGGTCTTGCCCGGGGAGCGCTCTCTTCCGTACACCGCGACGGGACCCTGCTCCGGGAATGCGGCCGGATCGGACTGCATGACGTGCAGGTGGGATTGTTGCCCCTGCCGGCAGTAGGTGTCACCGGCTTGGAGCGCGTTGGCGATTCCATCGTCCAGCACATCCGGTGTATCGGGGGGCCTGCCTATTCCCTCACCGATATGATGACGAGGGCCGAGGGGGTCATGCGTGTCGAACCCCGGCACGAGGGACCGGTTGTCGAGGGAAAAGTATGGACCCGGGCGCTCACCCACGTAACTATCGGGATCGACGATACCGATACAAAAGACGGGGGTGCGACCTTTGCGCTGGCCCTCGCATTGCTCGATCATCTCACGAAGATCCGGGGGGTGCTCCCCATAAGCCACCACGTCGTCATGCTGAACCCGGATGTTTCCGGGAAGACTGCCGGGAATTCGGCGAGCTATATCGAAGTCGCCATCCCCCCGGAAACATTCGGCAGCCTCGTGGAAAAAGCCTCCCGGTTTGTCGCAGACGAATCCCTTTCCCCTGCATGGGGAATTGCCATCCGGTCGGGAATCACGATACCGGAAAGCCTGCGTGAGTACGGGCGACAGGTCCGCGAAAAAGTCATCGACTATCAGTTCGCGCTGGACACCGCTGGGCAGTTTGGTATCATGCTCCTTGGAGGGAATGGCGGTATCGGCGCTCTCGGGGCGGTGGCACTGGCCGGGCTCCCGCACGACGTGCTTCTCGATCCGTCACGGAAGATCGGTTAAGGTGCGTTGTGCTATCCGATCTATGCTGTTGCCCGGGCCGGATACGAGATTGATGAACGTAAAAAATTCTTGGAACTCGGGAAATCGCGAAAAGATCAGATTTGCGATGATTTCCCGCATCAGGGCCTCTCCGAGGCACGGCGAGGCCGGAAGTTTTCCTCTATTCTTTATCCGTTCCTGATCCGCCGCGGGGGCGCCCCGCCGGGGGCGGCGGGGTTCATCGTTATTGAGAATGCGTGAAATAATCACACATCGTATCTGGCGTACAGTAACATTTTATCGGATGACGTAATTTTATCACCCATTTCTGAAACAGGTTTACAAAACATTACACCTTTGGGGAAGAATTCCCGTTGTCAAATCCGTTTACCGGCCGATAAAGTCCTCAGCGATGATCCGGCACAACCGGTTGCTCTCCGGCAGGAACCGGGGAGTATCGCGCCGGATTGATTCCCGGGTAAACTTCCGGAGTCCCCGGCTCCAGTCCTGTACGATCTCTTCGGTCAGTTCAAGATGGAACTGCAGCCCGAGTGCGGTTTCGATCGCGAGCGCCTGGTTTTTCACCCGGTCGCCGGAGCAGACCCGGATCCCCCCGTACGGAATCCCGAATGTCTCCCCGTGGAGCTGGAAGACAGGGAACTGTTCCGGGAACCGGGAAAAAACCCGGTCGGATACCGGTTCACGGTGTACCGTTGTCCACCCGGTTTCGGTTACGTATTTGTACACGGGAGCTCCGTGAGCGGATGCAATGAGCTGGGCCCCGAGGCATATTCCCATCACGCGGTCTTTCTTTTTTACGGCCCTGCGGATGAGTTCTTTCTCCTCTTTGAGCCACGGGAATTCCTGTTCGTCGTTCACGCTCATCGGGCCGCCAAGGAAGACGAGGTGGTCGGCATCGGTCCGGGGCACCTCGTTGGTTTCAAAGAGCCGGATATATTCGAACGGAATTCCTTTTTCCGCAAAGAAGGTTTCAAAGTAACCGAGCGGTTCATTGGGCACGTGCTGGAACGCTGCAATCTTCATGGGATCTATGAGCATTGTCGCGTATTTCATGAAATGGCTTATGATCGGTATCGGGTCCGGTCCTGTTGAAATAATAGTATGACGATATGTTTGATCAGGATACGGCCTCAGGGACAATACCTCTCCTTTCTGTCGGGAATACATCCCCGTTCAATTCTCCCGGGGCCGGAATAATTATTCTATAGGGCTGAATAGAGAATGTGTTATCATAATCCTGTGGTTTGCAATGCATTTTTTGTGATACGGCTCTTATCCTAACAAAAATCAATTTAAAAAAATTTAAATACCAAGATGTGAAATAAAACAATCATACAGTGTCGTGCCCGGAGTACGGGCATTTTTCAAGGTGTTTGAAACTATGGTGTTTACCAAAAAGAATGAAGAGGCAGTATCACCCGTCATCGGTGTGATCCTGATGGTCGCAATCACGGTGATCCTCGCAGCGGTCATCGCTGCGTTCGTGTTCGGCATGGCAGGAAATATCCAGAAGACAAAGGTTGTATCGGCAACTCTGACAAGGCCGAACGCCACTGCAGTCATCGCAACCTTCCAAGGTGGACAGGATGCAGGGTCTGTCACAGCAATCAATTGGACCGCAAATGGTGGGGCTGTAAATACACAAACTGATACTACTGCTTCAACACTACCAATTGGAAACTCTTTCGCTTTCCTAGCTCCAACCAATTCCCATATAATTGGTGTAGCAAGTTTCACTGATGGAACTCAGCAAGTAATTGTCGACACTAACGTCTAATAATCTAACCTTTTTTTATTCAAATCGCTTCAGGATTTATCGACATAATGTTTATGTCCTTGTTCGTTAGTTCCATTATCTTCTAGGAACCCGGATCTTTTGGTCGATTAAGTCCGTTTTTCCACTTCTCGTCACACAAAAATCCCCTGAATAATTTGCTGTATCCCTATCATTACGAAATCCTGCCTAACCATTCATGGTATCTTTCGAGGGGATAGGCGGATTAGGGAGAACTGATTCGGATAAGCACTCATTTTATGAATCTCCGCGACAATCCCTTCCTGAATTCCATGGCTGAAAAAATCTACGAAAATCTCGCGGAGAAAATTCTCGTTCCAAAAGATCTCATTGCATACCAGGAAGGCTCCGTAGTGAGCCGGATGATCGTGTACAAAAAAACCGGAACGATCACGCTGTTCGCGTTCGATGCCGGTGAAGGATTATCAGAGCACACCGCCCCGTTCGATGCAATCGCCTCAATCATCGATGGCGAAGCAGAGATCACGATCGACAAAAAAGAATTCCACCTTACCGAAGGCCAGATGATCGTTATGCCGGCCGACAAGCCTCACGCTCTTCACGCATCGCAGCGCTTCAAGATGATGCTGACCATGATCCACGAATAGATGAATCGGAGCCGGGAAAATGAAAATTCCCGCATGATAACCCTGTACGGGTCATTACCGGAAAACAACGAACGCCCGGATCGTCAAACGGAAATCCGGCGGCCGGCACGATCCCCATGGCGGGCTCGCACAATGTCCGGTGATCCCAACAGCCGGTCCATAATAAGAATAATGGACCCCCTCCCCCCCTGCCCCATCCGCTCTGCGGGCACCCCCCCTTGGGGGGGAGGGGGTATGATCGTAACCGTGTGTCATTTTTCCGGCCCTGTTACGACGGTACCATACACAACGATTATGAACTGGTCAGGGGTACCCCCTCCTCTTTGTTTTGATCGGCCTGCCCCCCCACCCCCTCTTTATTTTCAAACGGTCACCCCCCTCCCCCCATGGGGGGGTACTCCAAACGTGAGAACGCACCGTGCTTTTGCACATAACCGGCCGGCGCTTCGCGTGGAATATCCGGCGATAGACCGGTTTTCGCAGGGTTAGCAGAAATGAGTTGGGGGGAGTCCTTATCGCTCATGGGTGACCCCCCCTCCCCCTACTCCCCGGCCGTATGGGCACCCCCCCGTCCCCTCCGGATTTTTTTAACAGGTACCCCCCTCCCCCCGGGGGGGTCAGCCTTCCGGCACGCACGATCAAGGAAAAATTTTCTGCGATAAAATTTCACGTATGCGAGAAGCATTATCAATTTCAAAGTACACCTCAAGAATGGAATAAAAAAAATACCGTGCAGATTTTGTTTCCGGTTTTCCCGATGCGTGCAGGAATTGTGCAGAATGCCATCCAGGGACCGGAATGCATACAATAAAATCTCACAAGATATCTTTCGCGAGCAGCCATGACAAGCCACAACACTACTATCGACCTCAAAGCCATCGCCTGGGATGCCATGGCAAAGTACGGGTTCGAACCCCGGTTCTCAAAGTCCGTGATGGACGAAGTGAATGCGATCCCGGATACGATCCCGGTTTCCGGCAATGGCGATGCCAGGGACCTGCGTTCGCTCCTCTGGTCCTCGATCGACAACCACGATTCGATGGATCTCGACCAGCTCGAATTCTGCGAACCCGGGCAGAATAACGAGATACTGGTGAAAATTGCCATCGCCGACGTCGACCAGTACGTCCGGAAACAATCCCCGACCGATGGCCATGCCGCCCATAACGGGACCTCCGTATATACCGGTATCGAAACGTTCCCCATGCTGCCGGACCGCCTCTCCAAGGGGATAACTTCTCTCCTTCCCGGTCACGACAAATCCGCGATGGTCATCGAGTACGCCGTCCTTCCCGATGGCGATGTCCGTCACGGCGGTATATTCCGGGCACTGGTACGCAACAGGGCAAAGCTCGTGTACGAAGAGGTCGGCGACTGGCTCGAAGGAACCCGGAGCATTCCCCCTTCGGTAGACCAGGTTCCCGGCATGAAAGACCAGCTCCTCCTCCAGGCCGAAGCCATGCGGCGGTTGAAAATATTCAGGCGGGCACAGGGTGCCCTTGAACTCAATACCATTGAAGCCGAGGCAGTCATCGATGACGGGCGGGTCCGGGATATTGTCGTCCAGCGGCAGAACATGGCACGGTGCATCATCGAGGAGTTCATGGTCGCGGCGAACGGGACCATGGTCGCCTTCCTCGGAAATGCCGGCGTCCCGATGATCCAGAGGGTGGTCCGTGTCCCGAAATACTGGGACGGTATCGTTCTCACGGCAGCGGCACGCCACGAAACCCTGCCGGCCGAGCCCGATGCGAAGGCCCTTGCAAAGTTCCTGCTCCGGCAGAAACAACAGGATCCCGAGCACTTCCCGGACCTGTCCTTAACGATTGTAAAACTCCTCGGGCCCGGGGAATACATGATGCTCGAGCCGGGCAGCGAACCCTACGGCCATTTCTCCCTCGCGGTCACCGACTATACCCACGCCACCGCCCCGAACCGGCGCTATGTCGATCTCATCAACCAGCGGCTCCTCAAGTCCGTCCTCGACAGGAAACCCCATCCCTATAATCCGGGGGAACTTGTCGATCTCTCCGCGTGGCTCTCCGACCGGGAAAAAGGGTCGAAGAAAGTCGAACGGTTCATGCGCAAGGCGGCTGCTGCCGTGCTCCTCCACGATAAGATCGGAGCGGAGTTCGATGCACTCGTCACCGGAGCATCACCCAAGGGTACGTATGTCCGGCTCATCAACCCGCCGGCTGAAGGGCGGGTTATCAACGGGGAACGGGGACTGCTGGTCGGACAGAAAATCCGGGTCCGGCTCCTGAAAACAGACCCGTACCACGCGTTCATCGACTTTGAACGTGTCGGTAAGACTTCAATCTCGTAAGCGTTCCCGGTACTGTGCGCCGGGGGAGATCCGTCCCTGCGTGCAGAAACACATGAGAAAAATGTACCCTTTCCCGGGGGAATTATAGAATAATGCGTGGAGCAGGAGTTGAACCTGCGAACGCCTGCGCGACGGGACCCTAAATCTTGCGCACTTAATGGCGCAAGACCCATTACCTATTTATGGGGGAAATGGTAATCCTGATGCATGGACTGGAACAGGCCCGATCTGCAGGAGCTGGTAGACCTCAACCGGCTCGATCCGGTGAACAAGATTCACCTGGATAAGTACCTCCGACACTTGAAGGTAAAAAATCTCAAGCCCTCAAGCATCAAATCAAAAATTGAAAGATTGTGCTTGTTTCTAAAGTATTACCGCTATAAAGACCTTAATTCTTTAACGAAAGAAGAATTAGAGGATTATATTATCTTCCGCCGTGATTCTGGGATTTCTGCATATACCATTCACGGTGAACGACTTGAGCTCAAGATTTTTTATAAATGGTTCATGCCCGAGAAGGTGGACCTCCTTTTTGATAAATGGAAAAAACCCAAGACCGAGCTACCATTAGATCAACTCCTCACTCGTGAAGAGATTGCAAGAATGGTGAAAATGGCGGGGAATCCCCGGGATCGTGCCCTCCTCATGATGCTTTGGGATTCCGCCTGCCGTATCAATGAAATTCTTTCTAGGAACGTCGGACAAATTGAATTTGATAAGTACGGGGCAGTTGTGATCGTGAACGGGAAGACCGGCCAAAGGAGGATACGACTCATCGATGCGGTGCCGGACCTGCAAGCCTGGGTAAATATTCATCCTATGAGGGAAAATCCCACGGCCCCGTTATTTATCACGTACACAAAGTACGGATTCGGACAGAAGCGATTGAGTCTGCGGGCTGTTGAGAATGGGATAAAAGTGATTGCCGATCGCGCAGGGATCCCAAGGGAACGTGTTTATCCTCATGCGATCCGCCATGCACGGCTCACGGACCTAGCAAAGCAAGGTTACAACGAAATGAAACTGCGCTTAATGGCCGGATGGGCCGATAACTCCCAAATGGCATCAGTCTATGTTCATATCTCCGGGGGCGACATTGAGAAAGAACAGCTCCAGAGGGCCGGTTTGCTTGATGAAGTGCAACACGAAGAAACCACACTTAAGCAGAAGAAATGCCCGCGATGTAAGGTGATAAACTCCCCCGATGCTAAGTACTGCATTTCGTGCAGTTTAACGCTTTCACGGGAGGCGGCAGACACCCAGGAGACGATCCGGCAACTTGTCGAGGAAAATGAAGATGCACTGATCGAATTCCTCATGGAGAAACGTGCAAAGAAAGCGGCAGGGAAGGTATGAGCCAGTTCGTTACGATTCAGATTATGCAGGACAAAGCCACAACGGACGGCCGGACGTGGCAAAGCGAGAACAAGACCCTTGAGAGTCTGCTTAACACTACATGCGGACCGGACAGGATCGCTGAGTACGTGCCTGACCTGCCCCGGGCTCTTGCTGATCAGGCTGTGCAGCAGTGGGGGGCCATGATTGTTGAAATCGTGGAAGACCCCCCAGGAAAGGATGACGGATTTATCTATAACAGCGGCGATGACGGCCCCCACCCCGAGCCAATTACTAGGGGGAAAACACTATGAAGACCTTAACAACCGTCACAAATGAAGATCTAGCACAGGCACAGCAAAAGACGAAAAACCAAGTCCGGCAGTCAATCAGAAAGATCTTTGAATGTCCGGCAGTGGATCGGCAGGTAGAGGGGGTCTTTGCTCGCCTTCTTGAAACCGATCCAGAAGTTCAGGCAAACGTTAAAAAAATTATTGAAAAAATCAAATCAGAGCGAGTACTTTACTCTGCCCTTTCTTCGTGGCCGGGGTATATTTAACCCTTTTTCAAAAACAAGCCCGCCTGCCCGATCGGCTAATCCGTTCCATACCTTCGTTCCACAGGTTAATGTAGCCTGTCGCCGCACATGTGTGATGGAGATACAATGAGACCGCGATTTGGGATCACACTTTCGGAAGAAACCCTCGCCGAAATTGATCAGAGGAGGGGATTGATTCCCCGCTCGTATTTCATTGAGGGGATCCTAAAAGGGTTCCTTGAGATGAAAGAGGAGGTTAAGCGTGCAGAATAAGAATGCAGGAGGGGCCTCACTGGCAAGTTCCGCCCCACCTGCTGCTTTCACCGCGTTTCCCGGAGGGCGTCGGTATGGATAATTCTATTCTTCGCAATCAAAAGCCTTTGGGAAGTCCCCGGGTACCGCTTGAGGTAACGCGGGAGGATCTCGATTCATACGAAGCCGTGACCGGTTTCCAGGGTATCGGTGATTTCCTCATCCGGCGCGGCCTTGTCCAGCTCAAGACGGGGGGCCGTTCAAATGCATCTGCGAAGGTGTAAGCACGTGGTACCCTGGACCTGGAGAAGGTTGGCCCGTTTCGTGGAACTCATGCAGCAGGGCCATTCACCTTCCCGGGAGCAGTGGGCAGATCTCGCTCGTTCTGTATCAAAACTTACTCCGGCACAGGGGCGATGGTTACGAGAGCAGTTAGTCGCCCTGATCGGTTGGGATGGCACCCAGTACATTCTAACCTGGGATCAAAAGGAGACATCCGATGAGCAAAATCGTGTTACTAGTAACACCCCTACTACTACTACTACAGCTACTGAAAGTGTTACAGCTAACATAACACAGACTCGGGATCGGATTGACTTTCCGGGGATTGTGTTACAAGTAACACAGAGCGGGTGATCTTCGTGAGAGGGCCCCCGACTACGATTTTCTCGGTAAGAATTTTTGAGAAGTTATACCAGACCGGAGAACTTCTGAAATCCCGCCACCCTCATTCTATCAATCATTCCTACATCTACGCCCTAGGCCTCCGGACGATCATAGCGGATCTCACAGAAAAGGGTGAGAAAATCCCTGACGATCCCGTAAGTGAACTTATTGAGCTCAAACAGAACGAAATCGATGATCTTTCCGCCGATGTCGAGGAACTGCTAAAGATCAGAAATAAACAGAATACGCTTGCGTCTCGGACCTTAGCCGGGACCGATGGATGCAAACCCGGATACCGGATGGTCAATTCAACAGATGAACGGGGAAGGCCGATCCGCATTGCTGTTGAGGTCAAATCTGATGAATAAAACTGAAACTTTGTGCACGAATTGCAGGAAAAAAACTGTAAACGGGACAAAATGTGGCCCGAAACCGCGACTCTCAAAAACCATGCTCACCCGGTTGTGTAAGCTGATCAGGTCCGGAATTCCCCGAAAATATGCTGCAGAACTCTGTGGTTTCAGCTACAGCAGCCTCCGGAAATGGGAAAAACGCGGATTAAAAGCCGCTGAAGAGGATCAAGCGGGTCGAAAAGTACCGCCGACCGAGCGTGTATTTTTTGATTTTTTGAAGGCCCTAAAAAAGGCCGAGGCCGAGCGGGAGACCCCTCTTTGTTTAGGTCTCTCACTAGCAGCACAGGCCGGTTCGCTGCGGGCTGTTATGGTCCTGCTTGAAGTACGGGTACCCGAGGAATTCGGCCGGCCCGGAAGCCGCCGCCGATTAACGAACAAAAAAATGAGTATAGATTTTACGAGGTAAAAAACATGGCAAAAAGTGCAACGCACGAAATTGAGGAGTGCTTTAAAGGACTCAAGAACGATCCTGAATTTGCGAAAAACGCCCTGCGTGAGATCGCATGTCTTCAGAAATCAGCCGATGATATGGTCCATGCCTGGAATCGCAAAAAACGAGAACTAGGAATCACGGACGAGCATCTCTATGGCAACGACCCTGCACCCGTCAAACAGCAGGATCCCCTTAAGCCCCCAAAACTGCGTATTCGGACCTACAGGGACGAGTCGGGGACGGATTTCACAATTGTAGACGGTGAGGGGTTAAACTCTGATTTCTATCCAGGGGAAGATTTTTGATGGGTTTTCTCAAGTGGACCCGCGAAGATCTTGCCGCCGAGGCAAACCGCATCAGAGCGGCGGAGGGAAAAAACCCGATCCGGTTCCCTGGCATCGCGCTTCACCTTGAGATCATCCGTCGGGCCGCACCAACCGATCCGCAGGCTCGCGAATGGCTCCAGGATCGCGGGTTTTCGATCATTCCCTATGAGGGTAAGGAGCCTGGGCAATGATCGACGTTGAAAAAAATCTGACGAATCAGATGGCGACAGACTCAATATCTTGTTTAATCCGTAATCGAATCCGAGCATACGCCTCCAAAATCGAAAACAACGCCCAGTTTATGATTTGGGTTCAGATGTTGCGATCGGCTCGGTGGTTGTTCCATTGGAAAAACGGTTTAAAAGCCCCGGATTGCTTTACTCGGTTCGTGTGGAAAATCCGGGCGATGACGGCCGATCTCCTGCCCGAGCCCCCGTTTTCTTGCCGGGGGATCACCTCCCCCACATCACCCCCAACTCCTATTTACAGAGGTAGATCGATGACAACCTACACCGAAAACAAAAAACGAGCCTTACAAGGGGTTGAATTCCGTGGATGAATTCCCCCACACATGCAAACTCAAGACCAAGATCCCGGATCTGCGGATCCCCTTTTCCGCCGGGTGGGGGGGCCTTATCGAAAGGGAAGTGCTTACGGGCGCGGCAAGCGGGGCGGCCGGCACGATTAAGCAGGTGATCTACACATCAGGTTCGCTAGTCGCGGGCACCGCTGCGGGCTATGTTGTGGTTTCCCTAGCCCCCGGGTCCGGGGCCTTCATACCCTCCGAGAGACTCACAGTTCCCCCTGGCGGCTCGGCTATCATGGCCGGACCCGCCATGGAAAACCTCGACGCGTACAAAGTGGCCACCACTTCCGAAGGCTCAATCGATTCGCTGTGCAGGTTCTACTACCCGAAACCCCCGGCGATCCTTATCATGGGGGAATCGGGACCACGTGCCCAAGAGCAGCCGATCGTGCTTCTCCCTCCCTCGTGCTCGGTGAGTATGGGGCAGATATTGACGACGACCGAAGACGGGTTCGCAGGGACGTATTCGATCAAAGGATTCCGCCGGGTTCCCGGGGATGAAGGGGTCGAATTTGTCCGGGCGCAGCTTGAGGAGGTCGCCTGAATGCTCCCGGGCGATGACGGTCACACTCCCCGAGCCCCTTTCTTGCCATCGGGGGTGCTCATCCCCCCTCTCCCAATTCAGGGAAATCACCCCCATTTTTATTTTCACCGAGGTTAGACCATGACAACAATTGAAGAAATGAGCCGCAAAATTGTGGCATTGCAAGGGCAGGTCACAGATCTGCAGCGTAACGAAGAGATTCGGAAAATCCGAAGGGATCGGGAATTCTTCTGCAAAGGGGAGGCTCCGCCCGGGCAGCAGCTCCCACAGGAACCGGGCCCGCAAACCTACAATTTACGGGACACAAACGAACTGTACGCGTATCTCAAGACGCATCAGCCGGAGTGGTTCAGCATGTCCGACAAGGATAAACAAAAAGTCCTTGCCTCGCTTCCGCCGCGGATCACCATTCACCACGGCCGCCGGGCGATGATGCAGAAGGCCCCGGGCTCAAGCGGAGTGATCACGATCCAGCCCAAGGATCTGCCCTCGTGAGGTAAGCCATGGAACCCATTGTTTACGCCGGGGCACTTTCAGGTATTTACCCCGATCCGGCCCGGGCCATAATCGATCACGTTCCCATCCCTCTTGCAGAGGTCCGGATCATGAATACTCGGCGGGGGGTGGACCTGATTGGGTGCCCGGGAACACTCCTCACAACCTTCATGCGGGGCACAATTGCGGAGAACCCCCCCGATTACCTCGCAGCCCTCCGCCGGCACGCCGCACGGGTGGGTGATCAGCTTATCGGGCAGGTAGTGATCACTGTAACCTGCGATGAACAAGGATCCCCGATCCACGAGTTAACGGCAAGCTTCGAACCGGAATTTATGGCCGTTCCGATTTTTCATAATGCCCGTACATTTACCAGGGGGCTCACCGCCGAAGAAGTGAAAATCTGGCTCGGGAGGCCTTGATCATGTCTAACATTGTGGGGGCTCTCTACATTATCCTCGGCTGCATCGACAACGCGAGCGGGGCCATGGACTCTGCAGGCCAGAAGATGGAGCAGAGCACCGAACGGACCACGGAAGCCATAATCAGCAAGTGGACCGCGGTAGGCCTGGCAATTACCGGGGCAGCCTTTACGGCGGGGCTCGCAGTCGATGCGTACAACGCAAAAACCGCCCGGGTGGAGGCGGCAAACCTCCGCACGAAAACCTCTTTTGACGAGATCAGCAACGGCCTGCAAAACATGGGCGACCGGTACCACAACGTGGCCGATCTCGCGGGGATCACCGATCAGATCTCGAGACTCGGACCCACCACAGCGGAGAACCTTTTAGAGGCTACAAACGCCGTGGACGAGCTCGCCGGCTCGATCAAGCAGCCGGGCGACGCGGTGGCCTCCTCCCTTCTGCCTGCCCTTGAAGCCTTCGATATTGGCGTTGGGGGAATCAGCGGGAAGGTAGACGGCCTCTCATACCTGTTCAACAATTCCAGCCTGGATATTCAGGAATGGGGATCGGCCATGAGCCGGACCGCCCCGCTTGCCGCACAGCTCGGGCTTACCCTGGATGACATGGACGCGGCCCTTTTGATCCTCGCAGAGCGCGGGTACTCGGGCAGGTCCATGATCTCGGCCCTTAACGACGCGATCAATACGGCATCGACCGCAGCGAGCAACGCACAGGATAAATTCGATCAGGCCTCCGACAAGGTGCAGACCCTCACCGATCGCATGTCCCTGCTCTCGGATACCTCGGTGGACCTTTCCAGCCGGTTAGGGGATGCCAAGGACAACCTCGCCGATCTCAATTCCCAGCTCGACCAGGGCGCGAACATCGACGATTACCGGGACAAGCTCACCAAACTGCAAGATACGGGCCTCTCCCTTACGGACCGGCTCGCAGACACAGCAGCCACGATCGAAGATCTCAAGGCCAAGATCGCAGCCAAGCAGGGAGGGGGATCCGGAGAAGACCTGAAAAACGGCGTATCCGATGAGCGGTTTAGTAACGCCGCGGTGGATGGGTCCACGGATTCCCTTGCAAAGTTGCAGCGAGAGCTTACCAAGACCGAGCACGAGTACACGCAGATCCAGCACTCGATCGACCAGAACAACAAAGCCCAAAAGGAGGCCGCCGACATCATCAGCAGCGGCACCACTCCTGAGTACGAGCGCCTGCAGAAGCAGCAGAAGAGTGCACAGGAGCAGGTAGACAGCCTCACCAAGGACATAGCCAAGAACAACGACCAGATGGTTGATACTAAGGCGAAACTTGCCGATGCAACGACCGAGCAGGGCACGTACGCCCAAGCCCTGAAAGACGCAGCGAATCCACAAGCCACGTTTTTAGACCAGCTCAAGATCACCGATGACGAGCTTAAGACGCACAAGCAGCTCCTTGCAGACAGCACCGGGTATGCTGCAAAGCTCGAGGACATTTACAACAAGCTCACCCCGACGGGTACCCAATCAAAGAACCTGGCAGAGAACGCAGCCACCGGGGCAGTAGGTCCGGCAGCAGATGTGCAAAATAATACGGGCTTACTCTCGGGGGTCTTGGTTGCCGGCTCGGCCCTCTCTGCCGTCAGTGTAGCGATCGACCTGTATAAACTCCTGGGTGGCGGTGCCGGTAAAGCGGCAACGGCGATCGGTGGAGCCGGGGCAGCAGCAGCAGAGGCCGCCCCGGAGATGATGGGCCTTTCTGCTGCCCTTGACGCAACCGCGGCAAGTCAGGCCGCACAGATGGCGGCGATCAGTGCCGCAGATAGTCCGATGGCAGCAGCGATCGAAGCGCAATCCGCCTTTGAAGCACTCGGGACCACGGCAGCCACGAGCGGGGCCATGGCCGGCACGACCCTTGCAGCCGGGATCGGCGCCGGTGTGCTCGGGGGGCTTGTTGTGGTCCGGGGCATGGTCGATACCGGCCTGTTAAGTTGGATCTCCGGCATGGGGCAGAGCATTTCAAAGGATCACCCCCTGATCACGGACGCGGCCAAGATCCTTTTTGCCCCGATCGGGCTCGTGGGCGCGGCAGCGATCGATGTGGCTACCTTGCAGTTCGGCAAGATCCCGGGGGATCTCTCTTCCGTGGCCGGGCAGACCGGTGCAGCAGCGGGTGAGATCCTCAAGGCAATCACCGGGACGCTCTCCGGGGCGGGCTCGATCTTCCTTGAGGCCGGCGGGAATATTGCAAAAAACATTTCCGATGGGATCCTTGGCGGAGTCACCAAGATCACGGGCGCGATCAGCAGTGTGCTTACCGCAGCCCGGGCATACCTGCCATTTTCCCCCGCGAAGACCGGGCCCCTGGCAATTATCCCGAAGTGGGAGGCCCTGCTTTCCGAGCCGATCACCGCGGCAATGCCCGCAGCCATGGCAGCCATGCAGAAGCTCTCGAGCTCGTTATCTGACAGCCTGACCGTACAGCCGGCGAGCGTAAGCCCGGATGTAAGTTCGGGAGCTTCCAGGGGCGGGGATACATATTACCACGCAGGGGATCGGATGTCGATTAATAACCCTGTGCTGCAAAAGACCCAGGACGTAGATGCCCTTTTCCAACAGTTTGAAAGGTGGCAAACCGGAAAGGTCCGACAGAGCGGATACAGATTCTCGGCGTAAGAGGTAAGATTATGGACGTTTTGCTAAACCAGCAGTTTAAAAGGAATGTAGGGGTTGCCGAGCACGTCATAAAAACTGATATCGAACGGACAATAGGTAACGGTTCGGCAACTCTGGGGCCGATCACACTTTATGACGAGGTAAGAGGAATTTTTACAAACCTCTTTCAAACGGAAGACCAGGGTACCATGTGTTTTCAGTATCGAGAACACGGCCCTAGATGGGGCGTTTGGCTTAATGAGGGAGGGATGACCCCGCCCAAATATGACAAAGAATCGGGTTACTGGAAAATCCAAGTAACCTACAGCGATGGCGGGGCGCCTGCCTTCTTCCGGAATAAAGTTGGTGGCCCGTGGGAGCAGTACGACAAATGAACCCCCACACGGAGGAAGCATGATCACATTTGGAGGAATTGAACTCAAAGGTGTTGCGCCGAGCTTCAATCGGGCCCCCCGGATCAAGATCACCCCGGGATCTCCCCCGGTTGCGATCCGGAGAAGAGAATACCACGGCGACACTCGGAACGGCGGAGACATGGAGACGTTGATCGCCTTGGTAGGTACTGAGCAGGATCTCGTAGAGGACACAACGACTTATCCAGGCTGTGTGATCGTAGAGATCCCTACACTTCGTTATCACGGGTCCGGGTATGAGTACGTGGTTATAATCGAGCAAACCCCGACGGTAGGGCCCGGCCAGCAAGCGGTAACCGCGCAAGGGTCAACAGCAGAATCGGCGGAGAAGCCCGCCCCGGAGATCCTTCAGCAGGCTGCAGCAGGTCCGGACCTTTCCAAGAGTGGCGGCAAGGGTCGAGCGAAGAAGAAATCTTAATAATCATTCTTTTAACTACAGCCCGCCACATCGGATTATGTCAGAGGATGAAAGGAAACTCCTGATTAAGGCATTGGCAAAGTTAGGGATCGCCGTGGTACTCGGATTCGCGGGAATGTATCTTTACCTCGCAAAATGAAGAAAAACCCAACTACCCGCCACATTCACGATTTGTTTTTCGGTTTTATCCATTCATTTATCGTTTCCCTTACTTTTTGATTGGTGGCATACATGAAAACCAAGAACAGACCAATAATTACTGCGCTTACTTGTGCGGGCAAAGTTCCAACAAATGAAGCCACGACGTAATAAAGCATTACGATCAAGATGATTGCCACGAAAACGAGTTTTGCAATATCGATAAGATCTAGAGTAGTTTGCTGAATCGGGTTGGGCTTTTGTTTTCTCGGGGGCATAATATACAATCCGAATGTCGAATCTTATAACTTACTCTCTATTCCGCAGATCAAGGAGATAGATTACCCAAGCGCCGATTACAACGGCTATTATTCCAATTCCCAACGAATAGAGCCAATAAATCTTAAATCCCAGCCATAAAATTAAGGTGAGAATAACAGCAATCGCAACCGCGACGGGGTATGGAGGCATAATTCACCATACAATAAGAAGAGCTGAAAACCGATAAAAGGCGAGGTAACGGATTTGAACCAATGGACTTCTACCTTTTTTTCGGTTAAGATTATCGTTGCTCTTGCCAATTCACAAGTATGGCAGAACTCCAAGAACCGGACCTGATCGATCAGACTATCCCCGCATCGTCTGGTGTGATCGTGGTAGTGGGTTTAATTATCCTCGTGAGCGGGGCATTTTTCGTGTATAACCCGCCTGCAGTGCCCATCTCTGCAGGCCTCGGAGTATTCGCTCTCGGTCTAGCTCTAATCTCATATGGCCTCACTCAGTACAACAGCTACCGGGCACGTTTGACAACCATCGATAACGCCCGGAGGCTAGAACGGATAGAGGAAATGATCGAGGAACTCACGAAGAAGTGAGGCGACCCGCATGAGATCCCCCACAGCCATTATGGCCCTTATCGTACTTCTCACACTCCTTATTTCTGTAGCGGGATGCCTCGGCACACAGGTCTATGATGCCTTTTCAGGTGCAGCAGGTTCGACGAAACAATCCCTTCAGAATTTTGATCAAAATACGTGCTGTAAGAATAATTGGCGAACGGTACCCGGATGCATATGCCCAGAACCAACAACTCCAACGATAAATATCACTCCGATTACTATCGAGAAATGACGAATGAAAATTTTAAGAAAAATGCGTGGAGCCGGATTCGAACCGGCGAACCCCTGCGGGAATGGGCCCTAAACCCATCGCCTTTGACCTGGCTCGGCGATCCACGCACGATTGTTCTTTTGATTTTAAGAGTTTTGCGCGAAGTTTCACAACTGACCCTAAATCCCGCTCCTTTGACCAGACTCGGATATCCACGCGAGAATATCTGCACGTTTTTCGTGGTGCGATCACAACCGGCCCGGAATAACGGGACAGGGTTTCACGTGCGACCAGTATATTTGTCCGGGGCTTTTAAGAGCATATCGCAGATAAAAATGACCGGGAAGCAGGACAAAAAATCCCACCGGCAAGCTTACAAATCCACGCGGGTCACGACGCCATGGATTTTATCCGAAGGGAGCCGGTAGAACTGGACGACCGACGGGGTCAGGCGTTTGATGGCGGCAAATATCCGCCAGACAATCCGGTTGGTCGCAATATCTTCCATGCCATAGAAGATCGTCTTCTCGTCAATTTCGGCCTCTTTCAGGATCTTCCCGATATCCACGATCTCCATGTAGCCGAGATAAATTTCGAATATCGAGAGGCCCTTGGTGATCTCCCGGGTCACGCCCCACGTCACCCCGAAGGGCTGCTCCGTCCGGATGATCGAGATAACAATGTTATCCTCGTAGATGATGTTGTTCGTAAACATGATCCTCGGGATATACTGGGGGAGTTTCCGGAAGTCGCGGGCGAAGAAGAGCGCCGAGCCTGAAATCTTGTTCACCGAGTTGTAGACCACGTCGAATTTTTGCAGGAATTCTTCCAGCGGAACCGGTCGCAGTGCCGTGGCAAGCCGCTTCTGGCCGTTCACGAAGATCAGGATGATGCAGAGAGGGACTGACGCAATGATCAGCGACCAGAACCCGCCGGTCGGGATCTTGCTGAAGTTGGCAATGAGGAAGATGAACGTGATAATGAGAATTCCCGATGCGATAAGGGTCTTTACGATCTGTCCCCGGAGGACAAGGATCCAGACAATAAGGATGCCGGTGATCGCCATCGTCCCGCTGACCGCGAGGCCGTACGCGTGGGTAAGGTTGCCCGAAGACCGGAAGATGGCAATAACGAAGAGAACTGCAAAGAGGAGCATCCAGTTCACGACATCGATATAGATCTGGGAGCGGAGGTGAGGCGAGGTGAACTCGACTTTTAAGAGCGGCATGATACGGGTCGTGATTCCCTGGTAAACGATGGAGAAGATGCCCGAGATCATTGCCTGCGATGCGATGACCGTTGCTGCAACGCTGAGGATGAGGAAGGGAACGTAGAGGATCGAGAACTGGGTGAAGATCATCTCGAAGAGGATATTCTTTGCCTCCGGGTGCGTCATGATGAATGCCCCCTGCCCGAGATAGTTGATCGAAAGGGCGATGAAGACGAGATACCATGCCTTGACAATGGGCTCGCGTCCGAGGTGGCCCATGTCCGCGTACAGGGCCTCGCCACCGGTTGCCACGAGGATAACCGAGGAGAGGATCAGGAAACCCGCAAGCCCGTGGCCGGCCAGCCAGTTGATGCCGTACATCGGGTTGATGGCAAAGAGGACCTGCGGTTGTGCGATCAAGGCAATGATTCCGGAAACGGTGAGCGCGAGGAACCAGATGACCATGACCGGGCCAAACGCCCACGCGACGCGTTCCGTCCCTCTCGCCTGGAACATGAAGAGCCCGACCGCAATGATGCCGGCCACGATCATGAGCAGGATCTGCGGCGTTTGTTCGAGGCCGGGGATGAGCGTCGCGCCCTCAACTGCGGAAAGGATACTGATCGCGGGGGTGATGACGGCGTCGCCCATCAGGAGTGCAATGCCGACAATCGCAAGAAGGGAGACAAGAGCGATCTGGTTACCGGATTTAAGCATCGGAAGAAGGATCTCTTTCAGCACGATAGTGCCGCCCTCGCCTTTCTTGCCGAGATGCATTGCGAGATAGGTATACTGGATGGTGACAAGCGTGGTCATTGTCCAGATGATAAGCGACAGCATCCCCATGATATTCTCCGTGGTGGGTGGGATGACGAGGAAGATGGCAGCAAGGGCATAAATCGGGCTCGTGCCAATGTCCCCGAATACGAGCCCCATCGATTTAACGACGCCGGGCATCACAAAATAGTCTCTTATCATCTTTCTATTACCAGTTCAGGGAAATAGGGTATAATCCTTTCTCTTTGGTGAAATAGGGCATTTCGGTCCTTTTCACCGGTGGAACGGATCATGCAGGAACCGGGGGAGCATCTTTCCGGTCCCTGATATAGATCCGGTAACTGGTTATCAGCAGCACGATTATGACCGGGCCGAGAACAAACCCGGCGAGTCCCATAGTCAGGAGTCCCCCGATAATCCCGATGAACATGATAACCGGGTGGATCCTGACACGTCTCCCGACCAGCACCGGGCGGACGTAGATCTCCGGCACGCAGGACACAATGAGATACCCAAAGACAAACAGGATAAACACTCCCCGTGCATCGCCAAGGGCAAGGGAGTATGCGCCTACGAGAATGAAAGCAACCGACGAGCCAAGGACCGGGATGAGTTCGCAGAACGCGGCAAGAAACGAGAAGAACAGGACATTCCCGTATCCCAGGAGGTAGAAGACCGGAAGTGCTATGAAAAACGTCAGCACGGCAATCGCGATCTGGACAAAATAGATCGCGTACAGCGTGTCGACCGTCACGTCCGACATTTTTACGACGTACCCCCTGACCGGGCCGGGCAGGTGGGACATGATTTTCTTAACCAGTTTCTCCCCTTTCAGGAGCAGGATGAAGAGCGAGAACAGGAATACGAACAGCTTGAACCCGATAACGGTCAGGTTGGCAACGATGGTCTGGTCGTAATTGACAAAAAGGGATGCTCCTTCGGTCAGCATGCCGGAGAGCGTAGCTTTGGTAAACGGCACGCCGAATGTCATGGGATTTGTTGCAGGGTTATCAAGCCAGGATTCGATCGTACCGAACATGGTGCTCAGGACACCGGCATTTGACGAGAGGATGGTTACCGAGAACACCGCAAAACCGATGAATATCCCTGCGACTGCAAGGGTGACGAGCGACGAGGAGATAAGGGGGCGGGTGTGGCGGGAGACCCGGTGATGGAGCGGCGTCAGGACGATCGCAAGAGAACCCCCGAGAAGCACCATGTCCATGACGGACCAGAAGACCACGCACGCGATGAGGGCGATAACGACGAACAGGATGAACGGGTAGAGATCGGCTCGGAGCGGGTTCATGCGTGAATACTCAGTTTGGCGGATGGGAATTAATAGATGTGCCGATGGCGTGACGAACCGTGTCCGGAGGGAAGCGACACCCATAACAACATAAACCATCAAAAATCCAATGGATAGCAGATGAAGCGTTTCGAGCATATCGCCATGATTCTCCACGATATGGGGCTTATCTTTGAGTTCCTTGGCATTGTCTCACTCGTGCCGCTTCTTGTCCTCATCATCTTCCGCGAATGGAACATGACAATCCCCATGATTTCAGCTCCCCTCGTTTTCCTTGTTCTCGGGATTATCATCACCCATATCCCCTACGAAGATCTTGAACCGTCCTTCTCCGTAACGCTCAGCGCTGTCGCACTCTCATGGTTTGCGATAGCTCTTGTCGGTGCCCTGCCCTTCATGCTCGGCCTCCACCTGTCGTACACGGACGCTATCTTCGAAGCCATGTCCGGCTGGACCGGTACCGGCTTTACCATACTCACGTCCGTAGATTCCACGCCAAAAACGCTCCTGTTCTGGCGGTCCTTCACCCAGTGGATCGGCGGCATCGGCATCATCGCGTTTGGCATCTCCCTGCGGAGAAAGACCCGTGCATCCCTGTTCCGCCTCTACCGGTCCGAAGGCCGGGAGGAGGAACTTGTCCCGGCGGTAGCTTCGACGAGCCGCCGGATGTGGATGATTTACCTTGTCCTCACCTTCGCGTTCACCGGGCTTGTCATGCTCCTTGGGATCCCGCTCTGGGATTCGCTCAATCTCGTGATGGTCGCAATAGCCACCGGCGGCTTCTCCATCCACAGCGCAGGCCTTGCGTATTATAATAATCCGCTTCTTGAAGCGGTATTGATCCCGGTCATGTTTGCCGGGGCAATCCCGTTCAAGGTCTTCTTCTTCCTGTATAACGGGAAGGTACGGGAGATGTTCCGGAACAACACGGTGAAACTTCTTCTTCTCATCGCGTGTGCCGGCTCCCTCATAACGTCCGTAGATCTTCTTATCTTCAACAACATGCCCCTTTTCGCTGCGTTCCGGGAAGGAACATTTACCTCGGTGGCCGCAGTCTGTACCTGCGGGTTGCAGAATTCAAATCCCCAGTTGTGGGCGACTATTCCTATCACGGTCATCACGATGCTGATGTTCATTGGCGGAGCGATGGGGAGTACTTCTGGCGGGATCAAAGTGAACAGGGTCGCCCTCGCGTACGAGGGGGTGAAGTGGTGGTTCCGGCGGTTTTTTGTAAGCGGGCGTGTCCTGGTCCCGCTCAGGGTCGGCGGCAAAACAATTTCACGGGAGATCTCGGATGTCGCAATCTCAAAAAACCTGCTGGTCATCGTGATCTACGCCCTCACGATCTTTGTCGCGACTATCCTCACGATGCACCTCTACATAACCTATTTCCGCCTCGATGAAGTGGTGTTCGAACTCGTATCCGCCCTGAGCAACGCGGGCCTCACGGTCGGTCTTATCGGGGCTTCAAGCCCGTTTGCGGTGAAATGGATATTCATTCTGCTGATGTGGCTCGGGCGGCTCGAGATCGTCCCGGTCATCATCATTGTCATGAGCCTGGTGAAAGGAATCGAAGCCGATATGGCGTCCAATACCGGCGCCGCACCGCTGGCGGGCGATGAGGAACGGTATTAAGAATCGGCTTATGGTATTTTTTTAAAAAACAGGATGAGGACCGGGTAAGTGCAGGTAAGTACAGATCTTCCATCAGGAAATTATGGACCCGTACTATCTCTTGTATTAATGAAGGGGCAGCGCAAATAATAGAGGAATACACGGTGTCAAATGGCCGAGATTAAGATTGTCGGGACAGCTCATGTTTCGCAGCAGAGCGTGGACGAGGTGCGGGCCGCGATCGATGAGTTCAGGCCCGATGTGGTTGCCATCGAACTCGACCCTGCCCGGTACTCTGCGCTGAAAAAACAGGGCCGGGATCCCACTGTCCAGGATGTACTCGAAGTAAAAAATTTCAACACCCTTTTAGTGCAATGGCTGCTTGCGTATCTCCAGCGGAAGATAGGATTTGACGTCGGTGTTGAACCCGGCGCAGAGATGAAAGCCGCAATCGAGGAAGCCGAGACCCGGGGAATACCGCTTGCCCTCGTGGACCGGGATATCCGGGTCACGCTCCTCCGGTTCTGGAATTCTCTTGGTTTTTTCGAGAAGATCAAGATGGGCTGGGCCCTCCTCATATCCATCGCAGAAGTCGACAGGGGCCAGGAAATCGATATAGAGTCCCTCAAAGACCAGAACGTGATAGACGTTGTCATGGAAGAGTTCCGGAAATTCTCCCCCAACGGTGCCCGGGCACTCATCGACGAGCGCGACGCATATATCGCCCACCAGCTTGTCATCCTGAAAGCCCAGAGACCGGAAGGGCGCATTCTCGCGGTCGTCGGGGCCGGGCATCGTGCGGGAATAACGGCGTTTATCGACAACCCCTCTACCCTCCCGTCCTTTGATTCGCTGACAAGGGAACCGAAAAAGCTCCCGTGGGCAAAGATATTCGGCTTTGCGGTTACCGGGCTCTTTGCTTTGCTTCTCGCAGCAATCGCATTCTCGGGCGTGGGCCTCAATGTCCTGCTCTATGCATTCCTGTTCTGGGTGATAATCCATGGTGTGCTCGCGGCAATATTCACGCTCGCAGCCGGAGGCCACCCCTACTCTGCCCTCACCTGCTTTTGCGTGGCATGGATGACCTCCCTCAACCCCCTGCTGCACGCCGGGTGGATAGCAGCGTACGTGGAAGCAAAAGTACGGAAACCCCCGGTATCGGATTTCCGGAAGATCTACGAGACAGAATCGCTCACGGAGATGTCGAAGATCCCGCTGTTCCGGGTTGTTCTTGTAGCCGCGCTTGCAAATCTCGGCAGCCTGATCGGGACGATCCTGTACTTCATCTTTGTCTTCCCGGTGCTGGGGATCGATCCGGGCGTTGTTATCTCGTCAGGTCTTCACAATATGTGGACATGGATAACCGGTTTCGTCTGATTTCCGGGAAGACCGGAGATCGTATCCTCGTACTCTGGTAGCTGACTGAAAAATAGTAAAAACCAGATTTTCCGGACCCACGTTCTCTTTTTTAGTCCCCGTTTAAAATCCGGTCCTGTAGCGTAAGGTCGCCGCAATACCCCCGAATTCGGTAATGAGCTTGGATCCGGCTTTTGAGTCCTCAGCTGGTATCACGGTTTCTGCTCCTGCCTGATCGGCGAGGGTGGTCATCTCTTCGATGAGATCCACGGCCTCGTCAACAACAATCGGGGCATCGCAGACGCGACAGGTATGGACAAGGATATCCCCAACTTCCTCGCCCGGGTGCAGCGGAATCGTACGTTCGTCCGTATGTCCGCATTCGCGGCAGGTGATATGCGTCCGCGATGTCCTGAGCGCGGATGAGAGGAGGAGCGTCCTGACGGATCCGGCAACCAGGTTTTTCCGGACATCCTGTTCGACATAGACCGAAAGG
>Ga0187810_10000226_pt1 | contig 24928 bp, 52 predicted proteins | sample NC_wetland_sal_i_9_FD_132963 | JGI IMG/M metagenome (GOLD analysis project Ga0187810, IMG submission 132963) | Wetland sediment microbial communities from Neuse River Estuary, North Carolina, USA - ASW_5 | ecosystem: Environmental > Aquatic > Freshwater > Wetlands > Sediment | place: USA: North...
CGCCCCCGACAGGTTCGCCCCCGACAGGTCCGCCCCTGACAGGTTCGCCCCTGACAGGTTCGCCCCCGCTTTAACAGCGGCTTGGAGAGCCAATAACAGACTAGCCGCTTCTGCGGTGAAAAGAACTGTTGAATCCCATCGAGATCGAATTTCAAATTTCATGTTGTCCTCCTCATAGAGTAAATCATAATCTTTTTCAAAAGTCAAGAGAAATCGTTATGGAGATAATCTACCATTAATTACAATTTCTTAAGTCCTTTGTTTAGCTTTTCGTGATCTTCTGGTCCTTCCAACGTTTGCTTCGCGGGCCATAATATGTGATTTTGCTACCCATAGGAACTTCAATATTTTGACCTATGTGCAGTGGAACCGTATGAATAACTTTCGCTTTCGTCGGTTTCATCGTTTTTCTCCTTTAGATATAACATATCATTAAATCTTGTGACACTTGCACGGACACCCCTCTTTCATCGGCGGCCGATCGCCATACTCCGCTCGAATCCCCAAGCTCCGACATCCACACTTGGGACACGCGATGGCGCCGGGTGTGCTCATTAAGACTGCGGTGCTTGACTTTGCCGACGGTTGATTCGGAAACTCGTAAGGTTTTTCAGCCACGTCTTAGCTCTCCCTGCATAAAATTTCCACGCCATCCATCCTGTCGCCGCGGTCGAACCGACCGCGACTGCCGAGTCCACTCAAACGAAACACATCACCAAATCACCACTGCCGTGATCGCGGCGCCCAAGAAAAAATAGAGCGCGCGCCGGTAATCACCAACGCAGATGTACCCAATGGCGGCACCGAGCCCCCAAAAGATACCGCCCCAGGCGATGATCTTGCCCCAGTTCATTCGTCTTCCGTTATGCAAACGATCAAGTATCGAACCGCCCAAAATGAAGCCGCGAATCCAAACACGATCAACGCTGGATTGAAAGGGCCGGATGGATTGAGTAGGTGAAACATGGCTGTACCAAATCCTCCCACCAACGTTGCGACAGCCAATGCCATAAATACAACGGTTTCGAAAGTTCTATCCATTGCTGTTCTCCTCCACTTGAAGTTTAAATCCCAACCCAACTTTTTCCGTCCACTCCTTGCGCACATCAATCCTTTCCGCAAGCTTGCTGTACCGATCGGTGATCTGATTGCTCGAGTGACCAAGCCAATATCGAATCAGGTCCTCAGGCGCTTGGGCCACTCTCAAATGCGTCGCGCGGAACCGGCGAAAAGAATGAAAGCCACGAATCTTTGTTCTAGACAGAACATAGCGTTCTCTGTCGGCACCAATATCGAAGAGGCGTTCCTTATGCTGACGTCCCAAAGCCAGGGCGCCAGCTACTAGGAAGTCATTCAGTTCTTTGCAAAGATCGACATCCCGGTAGCCCGCGGACGACTTTGGGCTGGTCTCCACCCCCCGATAAACCTGGGTCTGAACGTGGATAAGGCGCTCTTCGGGGTCCCAATACGTCACAGCCTCTGTGCGGCCGACCCTAATTGCCAGAGCTTCGCTTACCCGGAGGCCGCCGCCAGCTAGCAGGGCGTAAAGCAGGGAATACTGTCGGCGAGGCGCCCAAGCCTCGCAAATCGCCTCTTGGATGGCTTTTTGAGTGACTGTAGGGGCCTTCTGCTTACGCTTGTCCAAGATGGGTACATCTACAAAGTCCGGATTGAAAGCAAACTTCACCTTTTGTTCGCCTGAATCGGGATCCCGGTCACTTCGGATGACCTCTCGGATAATCAGAATGACCGCTTGGATAGTGACCGTCGATCGGCCATGCTGGCGCATTTCTGTGACGAGGTCCCTGAGCGTTCGGTTCGTGACCGCTTCGAGTTCTAAGGTGCCGAGGGTTGGAAGCACCCACCGATTGAGAAGATGCTGATATGTTCTCAACGTGGATGTCTTGAGCGGCCGCCGCTGACGTTCAGCGAGCCCCTTAATCCAGGTAGCGGCTTGTTCTCTGACTATCATGTGATCGTTATTTCACCATATATCTCAGAAATTGTCAATTGCCTTTTTTGGGAATTATATAGTTGAGTCCCTTGAGTTTCATTATTTCTTAGCCTTTGCCGCACGCTTATTCCTACGGATTCTACGCTTTGCAACCTTTGTCTTTGGCTTTGGACGATACGCGAGCACAACGTCCGTGACCTGATCTAGCAGTTTCATCGGGTCAGCCTCGCGTATGTCAGCCGTTTGCCTGCTACGGCATCCACAAAGCTATCTAGGCGCTCTGTAGTGTGTCTGGCGACGTTTCCCTGATTCAACCGGAAGGTAAACTCATCAACGTAACGGCCCATGTGTTTCTTGGCCGCGTGGTGATAAACGCCGTGCATCCCGCGCTTCATTACGGCCCACACAGATTCTATTGAGTTAGTGTGAACGTCGCCGCGCACATATTCGCCAGTGACGTGCTCGACTGAATCGTGCTGAAAACCTTCCTTTGGAAGCGAAGTATAGCTTCCATAGTCATCAGACAGGATGCGGCTACCGGGCGCGACGTTCTCACGGATCGCGCCACGAAGTGCTAACCCGCCAGTGCTTTCAACGATCTTAGCGACAGTGTTCCCGCCGCGTTCTCGAATGCCAATGACAGCGACCTTCTCTGACCTCTCGCGTGGCTTGTGGATGCGGTCATACATGTGGCGATTGTTTTCCTCGCCACCAAAGTACGTTTCGTCTACTTCGACTGTACCTTGGAGCATTTCCAGTTGAGTGCCGCAAGCCTCGCGGAGACGGTGCAAGACAAACCACGCGGACTTTTGTGTGATGCCGATTTCCTTGCCCAGTTGGAGCGACGAGATACCCTTGCGGGCGGTCACAAGTAGATACATGGCGTAGAGCCATTTGTGCAGCGGAACATGGCTCCGCTCGAATATCGTCCCCGTCCGCACAGTAAAATCCAATTTGCAAGCGTTGCAGCGATAGAAGCCATCCTTGCGAACCGTGATTCGCTCTTTGGATTTGCACTCAGGGCAGCTAACGCCGTCTTTCCAAAGTCGCCCCTCAAGATATTTGCGAGCGGACGGCTCATCGGGGAACAGTTCAAAGAGTTTGAAAGTGCTGATAGTTGAGCGACTCATCGGTTGCTCCAAAACTCAAACCAACCAGTCGGACAAAAGTACCCGCCCTCGTGTGGGTCTTGAAGACACGTCCTATTGCACCGTGAACAGTGAACAGTGAGCAGTCCATCCTTCGTGGCCTAGAATCCATTTGTGCATACCAAAGAAACAAAGAAAAATTCTCATTATGAACTCCTTATGCTTGTGGTCTCAATTGCTTGTTGTGCCATTTCAACATATTCGCTCGCTGATGGTAGATGGTGAACATCTTCCACGTAAAGTTGAATCATTCCTGCTAACGACTCAACAATACGACTTTCCCATCCGACTAAATTGTAGGATTCAGGGCCAGTGGGCGCGGGAGCATGACGCTTGCAATACCACCTATTGCCAATCTGCACAGTAGCGTTTGTGCGGCAAGGATGTGACTTCGCCGGATAGCCTGTATAGTCAGGCTTGCGAATACAGGTGTGAGAGCATTGCATGTTAGAATCTCCTTTCGTCGTCATCGCCGGCCAGAAAGGCCTTGTAATCGAGCATCTTTTCGTACTCGCGTTCTTCGTAGTTCAGCGGTAGGCCGTCAAAGTCCAACCGTTCGGGCTGTGGTAGTTCGGCCTTAGCATCCTCAACAGCGGCTTCGACCGCTTCACGGATTGCCTCTTCGCGCTGCTTCAAAAAATGGTGAATTGTTGGTCTGTCGTACTTGTCGAACTCTGCTGGTTTGCGGCTCATTTGGGTGTTCCTCCTATTTGAGAGTATACCTAACTCCCTCAAGGGAGTCAAGTACAATCTGCGAAACAGGCAAAGATTTTTAACGCAAACAAAGCACTTAAAGTCGTGCGTTTACTTGCGGGAGTTATCTATATAATTCCCCCCTTTTTTGATCTGGATCTGGAACCAACACTGCTTCCGCCATGTCGTCCCGCCAAATGGGATAGACAACTTTGTATGTGCCCACGATTTCAGGTTGTGGCCGGGGGCAGCGGTGGATCTCGGTCATCGTCTTCCTCTTTCGAAGTCAGCACCGCATCAGTGATTCGGTGGGCAATGAGCCCCGCGGCTAAAACGATTGCTAAAATGGCCAGCGCTTCTTTGCTCACCGGAGTATCAGCCCTCCCGTGCCGGCCTGACGCTTCTTATGCTTGCGACAGTAGGGATCATCGCCGCCCATCCGCGCGCCCTTGAACTGCGTCAGGACAATCGCGATGGCATAAGATGCGTCGATGTGAGACTTCACTTGGCGAGCGATGCGCCGAGTCTCGCCTAGGAGATTGGCATCCGACATGCGCCGGACACGCTCCCCAAACGGCATGGGCGGCTTGTGAATTTCGACCGGCTGAGCCGGCGCTACTTTTTCTTCAGTCATGATTCCTCCGAGGGAAATGCTCTCACGTTCCCCGTAGTTTGTCAAGTCCTAAACATGGGAACTATACGCTTGTCGCCACATCTTTTACGCTTTCGCGAAGCGAACATAGATCGTAAGTCCTTGAATCTTTAGGCTGATACAGTATAACTTTTGCTAAGACTGCGCTTGCAGCGAGAGCGATTCGCCACTGCGAAGCGCGGCCCTCAATCAGATACAATAGTTTATTCACGGTCTGCATTGCTGGCCTCTAATCCGGCAACTATTCGCTGTCCGATTATTTCACAGATTTGAGGCAGGATGGAGTTTCCTGCGGCTCCAAGTCTACGCTGGTCCAATTCTCGGGATACCCCATCATCATCTCGAAGAAGGCCGCACTCGGTCGTAAGCCAAACTTCACGATCAGTTGTTCTGAAAGACTCCCAAGACTGTGGGGTTTCGAACGGATATATCCACGGCGAAGTGAAGATGTGTGGCAATCTTCCTGTATCGGGGTAAGCAACAATGAAGATACGCTCCCTGCGATGCGGTGCGCCCACGTCGGACGCTCGTATACACGTCCACTCCGCATCATACCCGATTTCGGCCAAGTCTCCAAGGACTTGCCCGATTCCGTTTTTGAGAAGGTTTGGGACATTCTCCACAACGACGTATTTAGGTCGTAATTCCCGAATGATTCTCGCGTATTCAAACCAGAGTCCGCTTCTTGTGCCGTCTTTGATTCCTGCTTGTTTTCCAGCTTGGCTGATGTCTTGGCAGGGGAACCCGCCGCTGATAATATCAACTGATTCGAGGTTATAACTTCCGACTTCTTTGACATCGTTGTGCCTCCTTGTATCTGGAAAATTCTTTTGCAAAACCTGTTTGCAAAACGGATTGATTTCAACCTGCCAAAGCGTTTCGATGCCGAGACGATGGAATCCTAGATCAAAACCCCCGATACCCGCAAATAGCGAGCCGTGTGTAATCATCGTTTGATCCTTGAACAGGCTTGGTGGGTTTTAAAACGAACCGCACAGTGTTTTCCCGCCATTTGATGACTATTAGCAACTACATCTGGAAATATTCGTTTGAGTTCTTCTACCGAAGCTAAACTCTCCGCGGTCGGCGGCTCTACCGCACACATAAAACGCGCAAATCGTAAAATTAGTGTGCCATGTTTGCCGAGCAAACGTTGCCGATGAATAGATGCTGCGCATGCCGATGAATACTCTTGTCCTATTTTACGGCCTTGAAATTTGTTGTAGATATCTTGATGCGGGTCGTAAGACGATGTGTACCCTTGTGCAGATGTTATCGTGTAATCTAATCCGTAAGGGCTTGATGCGTAGCGACAGAAACAACGCGGCCCGTGTAATTCGCAGTTTTCGGATTGATCCGAGCCGCGCATTCCTACAATCGGAACGCCATGAATACGGCCAAGTTCAATAACAAACGCCCACAAATCGTGAAATAGTGGGGCCTCAATATTGAATTGCGCGACTCTGGCTTTTGCCGCCCCGTCGTTATCGGGGAACAGAATTCCCGGCTTTTTTGCTTTGTGCGGGTCGTCATCAGATACAATATCGCAACCCGCAGCTCGCACATAACTACGAATAAGCGCGAGATTTCCGGCGAGTCGTTTCGGATAGGATTTATAGGTGACTCCGAGTGCGTCTAAAATCTCTCGACCCTGCGCGTCCGTTTCGCAAAGAAAAAAGGTGAGACTGAATGGGTAGGCATAGACAACTTGAGATTTCTGAATATTACTTTTCATCTCAAGTGAAAATCGAGTAGTGATGCCTACTTTCAGACGCTCTCTCATTCGTTGTTTGGAAAGACCCCACAAGGACATCTCTGGGTTGACCCAACGAAGAATCTGATTGAATGCGTCAAAAGTGCCTGTAGTGTAGAAGGATTTGTATTGCAATACGGCGGCTCGTAAATCTTGATTTGAAAGAGTCATTGTGCCGCCTTTGCCGTCAGTTGATTATACGTAATACGACGGTCTGTGACATTATGCACGAAAGAGTCTAATCTGTCAAGTACATGTCGTTGAACTTTTCCTTCCGACAGACGGAACGCAAACTCATCTACATAGCGTTGCGTGTGCTTCTTGCTGATGTGATGGAAAGTACCGTGTATCCCGCGATTCAGGACAGCCCACACAGACTCAATCCCGTTTGTGTGAACATCTCCACGCACATATTCGCCTACAATGTGCTTCACGGAATCGTGCTCAAACCCCTCTTTTGGCAATGACGTGTAGCTCGCATATTCATCTGACATAACGCGGGAGCCTGCTTTCACGTTATCTCGAATCACTCCGCGAAGGGCTAAACCGCCTGTGCTCTGTACGACCTTAGCAATGGTATTACCGCCACGCTGCCTAATACCGACTACGATTGTTTTCTCAGATCGCTCGCGGGGTTTGTGAATGCGATCATACATATGTCGGTTGTTTTCTTCGCCCCCGATGAACGTTTCATCTACCTCAACTGTTCCTTGCAACATCGCGCCTCTACTGCCACAGGCTTCACGTAAACGTTGAAGCATGAACCATGCCGTTCCTTGTCTAACTCCAATCTCTTTAGCTAGTTGCATTGAGCTAACACCTTTCCTTGCGACGACCAAAGCATAGATAGCGTGCATCCATATGTGTAACGGAACGTGCGACTTACCGAAGATGGTTCCAGATCACACGGTGAAGTCCAGTTTGCAGCCGTTGCAATGATAGACACCGACTCGACCTTTGCGTGCCTTGACGCCCTCCGTAACTTTACAGGTAGGGCATACCGGGCCGTCAGGCCAGAGTTGCCGCTCAAGATAGATTCGCGCCGCTTCCGCATTCGGGAACCTCTCTGTCAACTGAAACTGGCTAATAGTGCTTCGGCTCATTTTCTCTTGACCTCTGAAAAGAAGTCTAGCACAATGCTTTGTGCTTGTCAAGAGGAAAATGGCGTCAAACGTATAATTCCCCTTTCTCTCGAGAGGTGTCAAGGGCTTGATCGATAATCTTTTGTTTTTCTAAGATGATTTCGATCATTCTTTCGTCCAGCGAGCCCTCAAGAACTAAATGCTGGACTTGAACCGCATCCTTTTGACCGATGCGATGGAGGCGGTCTTCGGCCTGACTGATGTTCCCGGGCGTCCAATCGAGTTCGATAAATACAACAAGGCTTGCAGCTGTAAGGGTAAGTCCCGTCCCTGCGGCCTGAATCCCACCAAGGAAGACTTTACATGTGGGATCAGTTTGGAAACGGTCCACGGCGTTTTGGCGCGCCTGGATTTCAATTCGCCCATCAACTCGGACGCAACTCCCCGCAAAAGATTTTTCGAGGGTGTCCAAGACTTCGTGATGGTGTCCAAAAATAACAATTTTTGGTGTCTCATCTAATGCCTCCTGAATGTATTCGATGGCGAAGGGAACTTTAGCAAGCGCGACAGCGAGACGAGCCTTAGACAGATTGGCAAACGTCGGCGTTTGAGCATCTTCGCCCTTTGCGGACTCATACTCTTCGTAGCTTTGCTTCTCTTTGGCGATCAGCTTATCAATGCGCGCGTTGGATTCGAGGACGACTACTTGCCGGCGCTTGGGCGGCAATTCCTTGAGCACATCGGCCTTGAGGCGGCGGACCATAAGACGGGCCCGCAATTGCTCTTGGAGCTCTTCGAGATTTGAGGCGCCGGAAAAGTCCCACCCGAAATAACCTTTGACCGCAGCGCAATACCGCAGGGCGTACTTCATAAAGTTGGCGCCCAGACCTTGGGGGTCAATATTGTGCAGGAGCCCAAAGAGCTCAATAGGCTTGTTGATGATCGGCGTACCTGTAAGATACACGCGTCGGCGGGCCAAGATGGGCCGAATAGGCTCACCGTCTTTCGGACGCTTCGCCCCAAAGACTTGTTTGGTCCGCGCCGTCTTGGGGTTCTTGAGTTTGTGACATTCATCTACGAGCATCAAGTCCCATTCGATGCCGCGAATGGCTCCGTTGAACTTGCCTAGAAGTTCGTAGTTAATAATCACTACATCGGCTTCGAACGGTTCCTTGTCTTTCTTGTAGCCCACCACGCCGACACTCAGGCTTTTGATATCCCACTTCTGCCACTCCCGACGCCAATTCAGTTTGAGAGATGCAGGGCAGATGATCAGAACGCGGTGGGTGAGAGGATCTGAATTGGATATGCCAATGCCCTGTATTGTTTTCCCGAGCCCCATCTCATCTGCGATCAGAGTGTTATCGTGGTGCGTGGCGTAAGCAATGCCCGCTTTCTGGTACGACAGGTATGCAAGACCGACAGGGCAGGGAATCTCCGCATCGGAATCCGTAGCTCGCGATTGCACAATCGCTTGGGCCGCTTGAGCCTCTGCAAAAGCAATCAACTTTACAGCTTCCATTGTCGCCGTGGCGCCAGAGCCCTTGAGTCGCAAGGCAACGGCAGGATCCACAGTCCACCACGTCTTACTCTCACGGTCCCAAGCGAATCCGGCAGCCTTGGCCGCCGCTAGGTCCACATAGAAATCTGCGCCGCCGCGGAACGCGAGCTCAAACCGTTCTCCGCTGTGACTAATCTTCATGATGTGCTGACCACAGTTATGGACTCAGATTTATGCCGACGCAAACATCCACAACTTCTGGTATTGCCATCTCGGAGTTTACTTCCTTCGACGGGCAAAAAAGACCCGCAGTCACAAAAACACAGCCAGTAAATTTTATTCCCGCGCCCATCTCTTCTGGCAATGCGTTCGTGAGGCCACGCAACAGTCAAACGACCGAAAGTCATATTAGTGAGATTCAGAATGCGGCGCGCGCCGTTCCGCGCCGAGCTTCTTAGCCGCCGAGGCTCCGGATTGTGATTGATCTTCAATCCATCCACCAAGTCATACTGTTGCGCACCTTCAGCAGAGTTTCGTAATCTTTGGCATATAAATCTGCCGTTGGACCCCATTCCTTTTCATCATAATATTTGGAGGCTAATTTCTCAAGAGCTTCCACGAGCTTTTTGGCGGCTCTAGCGACTCTTTGAGACTCCCTCTTTGTTACTTTTTTCATAAACTCTCCGTCATTATTGTATCAACCTCAACATCGCTGCCACGACAAGGGAGATTGCAAAACAACCAGATGGCCGCGCCAATCAAAACAAGCGCCGTCATCCATTGGATTATCTGCATGTGTCTGCGCTTTCGCTCTTCGCAAACGATGTGATCAAACTGCGCCAACTGCTGCTCGAACGTCTCTTCAATCATTGTTGGAGTCCTCCGGCTTGCGGAGCTCGATGCCCCGATTCATGCAATCTTTTTCATGCCCGGTCTTTTCGGTCCCGCTACACAGAGGGCACACGCTGAACCCTTCTCGCTCTGCGGCCTTGTTTGCGGCGCGAGTCGCGCGAGCCTTTACAAGATTAGCTTCGCGGCGGTCCATGACTTCCACGGTTTCGACCATCATCTCGACCAGCCGATATTCCTGGGCTGGAGCAAGACCCGCAGTAATAGCGCCCTCAACAATTTCAAAGGCCTCTTGGGGCTTCCAGTCTTTCTTAACGCCAGCGATATGATCCCGGTGGATGCAAACGGCTCGCGTGCCCTTGACAAACTCGCCGGACTTGACGAACGTACCGTCAGTTTGTCGCGTGAATGTAATCATGCGGCCTCCCGAAATCGAACCATTCTTGCTCCGGCATTCGGGCCGCGCTGCCAGACTCCCACTTCCGCTAAGCAAGTCATGACTGATTGCTTGGGCCGAGCCGCGTTTGCAGCCTTTTTGCGCGCAGCCCACTCTTCGGCAGCGTGCGGGTTCTTGCGGTCCCGGTGACTTTTCTTCTTACCTGATTCGGCCATGAATCCTCCTTGTCCCGATTAGGATATCACACTCCGCAAACGTGTGTCAAGTTATTTCTTACAAGGGTATATGAGCCGGTATTCATCATCGTCCTGCTCACATACAAAAAGTTGAACATATTCCGGGAAACGCCACGGCAAACTCTTAAGATGTTCAATGAAATGACCCAAACTCAGATAGTTGAACGCGGCCACGTAAGTGGGGCGCTCCAAAAATTTGGAGCCGCCATACCAGTCATGATCTGCGGGGAGCACGAATCCTCCACCGTCTGAGAAAAACTTATTCACGCGCCCGATCACATCTCTATCGTCTTCGCCTTCGGGCTCCCCGACACTGAAGCTGAGTACGACATTGGTTACGTGACTCATTAGAGGCTCCGCAAAATATCGACTTCGGGACCATCATCGGCCGGGTCAATGGCTTCCGGTTCAACGGGCAAATCCCAAGCGGGCTCGTCTTGGATGCGCTGGTCAGTGAGGCGGCCCAAGGAAACATCGGTGCCACCTCTCCCAAGACTCTCTCGTTTGTCTAAAATTTCCACAACCGAATCTAAAATTTGTTTGAGTCCGTTTCGTGAAAACGGCTCGTCTTCTTCGCCATAATGGTTTACGATGACGTCTGTTATTTCGTCGAGAATTTCTGCGTCTTTCATGATGCCTCCGATTCTGCGAACAGGATACTCGCTTGCGCGAGCCACGTCAATGGTACTTTAGTTTTGAACCGCTCGCCAATGTCTGAGTTGGTCTGCCGCAATCCGCGTTTCCTCTCCGCTCGCTTGGGGATTGCGAAGGATGGATTCTAACCGCGTGACTTCGTGCTTTTGTTGTTCGCGCACCCAATCATCGTTTAGAGGCATGGAGCGTGCGAATACAGCGGTCCGGTTTTCCATTTCGCACTGATAGCAGAGGAAACCACGCGCGCACGGTTGCCGCCGCTCACATTGTTTGCATAGGGGTTGTGACATTGTTTATATTCCTTTCTGGAATCGAATCAAATCCGCTAGTGCGGCGATGGATGCCAGAAAAATCAAGGCGATGGTTAACATGGTGCGATTATGCGCGCGACTTCAAAACCTGTCAATGGTACGAAAGCACTATTCTAACATCCCGCGGCCGTTTTCCGATGGTATCTCAGGCTCGGCCGATTGCAGCACATAAACGATGGCGCCTAGGGTAGCTGATACGGCCAGCGTCCAAACAAAGGACTGCCCGTCGCCGGTCATAATCCAGACGGCCACCATGCCTAGGAACGCGCTGGCGAAAGTAAGAATGCCGTTTCGGCGGGCGGGTATTTCACGGACTCGTTGTGTTTCATTCATGGTCTGTTACCTCTGCGGGCATCCTCTCATGGGCACAGAATCCTGTCAATAGTACTTTGGACAGGCCAGAGCGTGGATTGCTGAGCGTGCCGTAAGTCCTGTAGAGCGCATTTTTGGGGTAGGGGTATGGTGGCGGGGCGGGCGGGAAAATCGCTCATATTGGCTGTGGTGAGGTCGGTTTGGGCGCAGGCCGGTAGAAGTCGTAGATCACCAGTATTTCTTCGCGGGTAAGGTCTTTTATGTGTCCTTCCAGCGTGTTCACATGATTGAGAACGAAACCGTGTACCTTGCCTGTATCGTGATCGTGACTGATGTGACAATTGAATAGAGTGATCGGCCGGCCCGTAATGGCACAGCGGCCTTTTTGGTCCTCCCACATCTTAACCATTTCCTCGGGAGTGGTGTCAGGAGGCGCGTAACCTTCATCTTTAGCTTTCCGACGTTGGCGGCCAAGCAGCCACTCCATGCGGGTGATCAATCCTCGTGGTCCTTCTCCCCGACGATAAGCAGCATTATAAACCGCTGCTTCTTTCTTGCGAGCGGCGCGATAGGCCGCACAGCAAGACTTGCACCACCATTGCAGTTTACTAAACTCCCCTGCATCCTTCGACACCTTGCACCTTGAACAGACCTTTTCCACGGTTGCCACCTCCGAGAACAGGTTATCACACGCTCGGAATGTCTGTCAAGTCCTTTGTTGGCGATTGTAGCGGACGTGTCGGAGGTCCAGGCAGAGCGGGGAAATGCGGCAAATCGGCCCGCAGACGGTTACGTTTTGTTACCGATGGAGCTAAGTCTTGTGTTTGAGAGTGTGTCAAATCGTCTCAATGTGAGATAGAGTGAGGGAGTGGCCGAATGTGACAGTTTTCTCGTCATGAAACATAATCTGGTGACGATATTTCGTCACTGCAAGTTATTGCAAACAAAGTACTTAGCAGTGAGTGGAGGGTTTTTCCGACAGTATGACATTTATTGTCACTCTTTCGGTTAATTGCCTCTTAAGTTGACGGCGGCCGCGCGGATTCTGGAGTATATTATTGATTCTAATGGACTTATCTGATACCGCCTCTCTCCTGGCCCCCCGGCCCCGCCCCAATCGATTTTCAGCGACCATGACGGTGACCCGACTTTTAATGCTCAAAAATTTCCAGAAAAATTTTACCAAAACTTTACAGCTACGAATATGCCCGAGCCATCCGGAGACGCCGGCTGCCGCTGCGGAGCGCGCGGCGCGCGATCGACTCGCGACTGATCCGCGGCGTTCGCTATTCGCGAGTTACGAATGGGTACACTTAGTCTTAAATGGGTACACTTCGTTCGATTTGGGCACACTTCGCTTTTGAGTGGGTACACTTCGCTCAGTTTGGGTACTCTTTGATCTGCGCTGGGTACACTTCCGAGACCAGTTCGAAGTGTACCCACCAGGATACCCCGACTGACACCCCCCAAGGAATTAGCCCTATATAGTATAGGACTAAAGTGTACCACAACGTTGTATCCAAATTTGGGTACTCTTCGAAAAAATATCCTATAAATCCTTTCTTATGTTGGGTTTAAGTAGGGGGGTGTACGTGTTAGTCTAGCACTGGGCACACTTCATCGAAATCTAAGCGAAACCCGTTTTGGGCCCGATCCATCGAAGTGTACCCACTTTTGGATACAACGTTGTGGTACACTGGTATTAATAGGGGGAATATAAAGCTTGACAGACCCGAGCATTTATGGTACACTCTTTTCATGAGCAACCACCACCGCAAAGTTAAGAGGTCGACCATTTTCCGATTCCTCGCGGGCTATCGGGCATTCATGGGATGCGCTCAGTGTGGCATCACTCCCGACGAGGCGCCGCTCCACTTCTACTGGAAGGCCCAAGACCCCGCCAGCACGAAGACGGCATCGGTCATCGGCAGCTACTGTCTTCGGACGATCGTTGAGAAGCTGTCTCGGTGTGACGTATTTTGTCACTCCTGCCGGAGGGCCCGCGCGCTCGAGAGTCAGCATCACGCCGGGGAGATTTTGAAGGCCGCCGGTCGACGTCCCGAAAATACTCCTTGACATTGGAATTTGCTTTCGGTAGGATCTGAGACTGGAGGAACCACATGGCACCCAAAGAAGTGTTCAGCCCGCACGCATTCCGAGTCTACGCCGACCAGGAGGGAGAGCCGCTGCCGGTCTTCGCTCCGGAGGGGCGCCTGTTCTATCTTGTCACTCCATCGCCGCACGCGCCGGCCAAGGAGAGGCGCTATCTCCACAGCGTCAAGACTACCGCGGGGAAGCCAGCTACCGTCGTCCTCACCCACAGCCGCACCGTCGCCAAGGCGTTCAACAATCTCCGGCTGGCCGAATCACTCGCCGAGTTCCTGGCCGACCCCCGCAGCATCATCCACGAGCACGACTTCTGGATCACGCTCGAGCCGCCCGGATACCGAGAAGAGAAGACGACGGCGAAGCGTGGATTCCAGTCGCTCGCGGAGGCCCGATGAGACACCAACCCGAGCGCAGGGAAGTACCGCGGACACCCGGCCGTTTCAACGATGCGTTAAACGCAGCGTACGCACTGATGCGAGAAGTGGAGGCCGAATCGAAGCCTCCTCGCCCGTCTCAAAAGTGAGACAATCGCACATCCCGTTTGCCGTCAGACACATCCGAAATCCGTGCCTCCCGACAAACATCTTTTGAGGGGGAACTGCGTTGCCCATTACTAACACATATTCTACGTCCTATCTGTTCGATGGTCTGTGCGAGTTTGCCCCCTCTACGGTACGCGAGGCGCGCAAGACGAACTTCCCGATCGGCCGAGAGATTGGCTCGGGCTCTTACCGGACAGTCTATACTCTCAAGGGCTTCCCCGATCTCGTGATCAAGTTTCCAGAGTCTCACTTCGATTCGAAGAGCATTGGAACCTATCCCCAGTTTCAGCAACCGCAGTTCAAGTCTCCCGAGGCACACATCGAAGCGGAGATGGACAATATCAAAATCATCAACTCCACCGCGAGATATGCCGTGCTGCGGCCGCACATTCCTACGATCTACTTCTACGATCCTGTGACGCACGTTCAGGTTGCGAAGCGCTACCGCCCGACGCCGGCCGGCAGTTACAAATTCACGAAGCCACTCACCGAGCTTTTTGAAAAGACATTGAGACTGCGCGAGCCTAAAGACTATCGGTACGCTGGATCCGACTTTGCTTTCTCGAACATCATGCTGGATGAGAACGATCGTTTGATCGTCGTCGATTTGGGCTATGTCCGACTGGGGAAGCGATGATGCATACTTGGAAATGTGACTGCTCTGAGTGCCGTCGCGCCGAGCCGAAGATATTAGAACTCATCAGTGAATTTTCTGATCCGACAAAAGAAGAAGTGATCACATCAATTGAAAACGGGGGAGTTCCCGCTGGATCACGAGAGGTAGCCGAGTAATGGCCGAGTACTGTACAACTCACGAAGGCTCAATCCTTCCCTGTCAGATCTGCGCAGCCGTTGAGCGAAACAAGAAGCTGCGAGAGGACGTCGCCCGTGTTCGCGCCGGCATGCCTGCAGGAATGCTTGACGGCCCGGGCGCCCCACCACCTGTCGAGGACGCTTCGCCGATCGTCGGAAAAGAAGTCTCGTACATTCATCAACCAGCAACAGCCCCGCCGAGCTCTCCCGTCGAAGGATGGGCCGCGTACCCTGAACATCACGTCGCAACACTTCCGAATGCGCCGGCTGACCCCATTGTGACGCGCGCTCAGGACTATGTTGATGCGCAGCGGCAGGAGAAGGAAATTGCCGATCGACTCGAGCAGACGAAAGCCAATGTCGCGGCCTACACGGTTCAACTCGAACAGGCTCAACGCCGAACTGCGGAAGCGAAGCAGAAGCTCGCTGCGGCCATGGAGAAAGCATAGTGGCTAAGCGCAAAAGTCGGCGTCTCAGTACAGACGGTCTCAGATTCCATCGAGACTTCACTTTCATGTATCATGAATTCAATGAGAAGTACTTCGGGGGTCGATGTCCCAACATCGAAGTCTACACCGAAGATTTGTCTAAAACAAAAGTAGACAGAGAGAAAGAAAGATATGGATATACTGCCATCTCCTGCAAGACGAACAGAGTAAAATTTATCGCTCTCAATAGTCGAATAGCGAAATGGAAAGACGCATCGCTCATTACTCTCTTGCATGAGATGGTGCATGCTCGGTATCCGCGGAGCGAGGATCATGGTCCTCTGTTCAAGAAAGAACGCCGTCGTCTCATCGTGGCCGGCGCATTCGACGAGTTGATTTGAGGAGACAACATGCCAACGGGAATAGCTAAGAAATATCAAGTGGGATACATTGGTCGTGGCCATCTTGCCGCGATCACTGAAGCCGCGATGAGCTGTAATGCGGGGAGTGCATTGGTGTTTCTTTTTTCTCACCGGGGAAAGAAGTACGAACTGCGAGCTCGCCGTCGCCCACATGGCATTGATCTGGCTTGGGGCTTGCCTGGAACTTTCTTCTGCCCGGACGGATATGATAATCAATTCACGAAGGGGAGATAGTGATGCACACCTTCTACTTGAAAGAAGTGTCTAGCGACATTCAGAAACGCGGAAGTTTTCGGGAGCACGACGAGCGCAGATATCTTATCACTGCCCTCCGCACCAATACACTGCCTGTCGACAAGTGTTGCCCGGGCGAGATTCTGACATTGGAGCAAGTCGTCAATATCATCGGTAATGGCTTTCGCGTGATCATAGAGCCGGAGAAGCGACACTCGAGCTGCGGGTCTCGGAAATCGACCACGCTGCATCTTGCACCTGGCTACCAAGTCAAGAAGGAGAAGGCATGAAGAAAGCGATTCTTGCACTAGCGTTCGCGGGAGCCCTTCTGATCTCTGGATGTGCGCGCAGATCTTCTCCACAGCATCTTCTTCGTATCATCGCTACGACTTCTGATGTGGCGCGAGACGGCTCTACGTACGAAACGGTTTCTTTGCATAGCGAAGCCTACAATTTGAATTACGAAGCCACTTTGATCGGATGTGTAGTGAATGATCCTATTATGCCGAATCGAGAGTTTGCGCTTACGTCCAGTCAGTGTCCGACGCCTCCGTCCGGATACTATGTGCTCACCTATGACACCGAAACTATGTATGGTTACGCGACGAGATTTCGATATACTCTTCAAGATGGAGAGCGCGCTACCATTTCTGAGTTTGACGTTTATCCGGTGATATATTAAATAGGAGAGCACTATGATCTCTGCATTCAAGACAGTAGTGACTGGTATCGGACAAGGCTAATGCTAACACTTGAAACTCCCGTCGTCTCGTATCTTGGCACGAATTGGGCCTTTGTTGGCGATGTTTTGTTCTATCAGGATGAGCGAACAGGCCATTACTGCCGACTTGCAACGCTCGGCGATCCAATCCAATACGTGCATCAAGCATTTCACACTGGCAGATTGCTGGTCGGTACGATACGCGGCGACAAGTACGAAATCGTCGTGAACCCTGCGATCGGTCCCCAGGCTGCGGAAATTGTGAGGATCCCATGAAAAAGAAAACGCAGATGGGTTATGTTGTCCTAGGCAGGCCGGGAGGTTCGTATCGTCTTGTTGATGAGCCCGAACCAGATGCGATAGGTGTTCTTTGGTGGGCCACAGGCAGTCAGCCGGCCACGATTTTCAGTACTCGCGAGAAGGCTTCGAAAGCGATCGCTACGACCATCGCGTACGCGGATGCGAAAAATTATATGTGGGCAAAGTGGGTGAAGAAAGCATATATCCAGTCAGTGATCAGGGCGCCGCATGCGTTTTAACATTTGTACTAACATAAACAATGGCGTCGGCCTCGAGCGCGACTACAAGCTCTTGCGCGAGATCCTCGAAGGCATGGGCCACTCCGTTGAGGGGGTTCACTACAAGCGTATCGACAGTGGCAGTCCCGCTGCGGATGTGAACATCTTCCTGGAGGTGCTTGAAATTGCGCTCTTCCCAAAAGCAAAAGAACAGTGGCTTATCCCGAATCCCGAATGGTGGGCACCGTGGGACCACGCCAATGTTATCAACAGAGTCGACCATTTTCTCTGCAAAACACATGATGCCGTCGACATCTTCAAAAACCTCTATCCCGAGCTCGCAACTCGAGTTCATTATCTCGGATTTGAATCGCGTGATCTTTACGATCCAAGCGTTCCAAGAGAGCGTAAGTTTCTCCACGTGTTCGGTCAAAGCCGCTACAAGAACACGCCGTCTGTGTGCTATGCATTTGCGAAGTTTGAAGCGGATGAAAAGCGATTACCTCTCACTGTGGTTGGAGCATATCCAGAAGATATCCAGTTCGCCCGCGACCACAAGAACGTCACATACATACAACGTGCTTCGGAAGCCGAACTAAAACGGTTGATGAACTCGCACCTCTTTCACGTTGACCCCTCGGGTTATGAAGGCTGGGGTCACTACATTCACGAGGGCATGTCATGCGGTGCCGTGATTGCTACCACCGATCATCCGCCCATGAATGAGATCGATACGCCCAAGAATCTTCGCATTCCATATCAGCGCCTTGTGCCCGAGCTCGCCGCGCAGCGCGCAATGGTTGTCGCTCACCCTGTGTGGGATGCTGTTAAGAAGATGAACGCGTTGAAAGATTCCGAGATAGCCGAGATCGGTTTACAGGCCCGGCAGGCATTCATCCAAGAGCGCTTCCAGTTTCGAGAAAGACTGAAAGAGTTCATTGGAGGACGAACGCGAGGGTTTCAGCCGTGAAAGTCAATCGCATTGAGCACGGATTCATGATTAATAATTGGATTTACGTTCGCTTCGCGCCGCGGAAGTTTTGGAAGGCTACGTGTCCAAAGTCGCGGATCTTCGTGCAGAAGTTTCCCCAAGAGGAGTGGAATCCCGCAGATCCACTCAAGCAGATTCACGGTGCGGCGGTCTTGTTTTGGATTCGTCCATTGCGCACGTCGATCACGTTGGCGTTGGTAGGGCAGCACTATCATCCGTATTCCGACATTAACTCAGGAGCTTTTTGATGAAGATCGCACTCCTCGGCAATCACAGCGTCAGTTTCTCCACTGAGCGCGAGCTCGACTGGACGCTCGAAGAGCGGCTCGGCCACGAAGTCATTCGTCTCCAAGAGAATACGATCCCAACGCATGAAGTCGTATCGACCTGTCGCGAGCGTGGCGTACGGCTCATGATTTATGTTCATACACATGGTTGGGATACGATCGGGAATATCTCCACTGATCGGATGATTGAAGAACTTCGCAACTCAGGCATCAAGACATGTTCATTCCACCTCGATAGATTTTGGGGCTTGAATACGCTTGATCAACGTGAAGATCGCATCGGGACTCACGCCTTCTGGAAGACGGATGTGGTTTTTACGGCCGATGGGGGCAACGCCGAAAAGTTCAAAGAGCGGGGTGTGAATCATGTTTGGATGCAGCCGGCCGTTGTCGAAAGAGATTGCTACTTCGGAACACCTAGTCTCCAGTTTAACTCCCCTCTCTGTTTCGCGGGCGCGACAGGTTACCACCCCGAATATCCGCAGCGGGGAGAACTCGTTAATCGGCTGCGAGAGTTGTATGGGGCGAATTTCCGCGTTTACCAGGGCATTAGAGAAGCTGCGCTCAATAACTTATACGCGACGGTTCGCGTCGTGGTTGGAGACCATTGTTTTGCAGGTGCTCCGAATTACTGGTCAGACCGAGTGCCTGAAACGATTGGCCGCGGAGGCTTCCTCATCGCGCCTGAGACACCCGGGCTCTCCATTCAAGGCTTGGTGACGTACGAGCCGCAGAACATTCCTGATCTCATCAAGAAGATCAACTACTTTATTGACGATGATAACCAGGCTGAACGAATCCATCTCCGTAATCTCGCGCACGCGGACGTCAAGGCCAATCACACTTACACGAACCGTATGCGAACGCTGCTTGAGACGATGGGATTTGGGGAAGGTCAATGAATCCTTTTGAGCGGCACATAGCATATTTCCAAAAAGATCTCGAGAGAATAGATGCTCGGCTTAAAATTCTTAATCGTATGGTGGAGGTTTTAGAGTCTGAGTCTCCTCTGTCGCTCGAAACCGAACGAGAAGTTAGATGGTGGCTCGAACATTTGGAAGTGAATGCAGACTCCCATTTACTTCTTAGTGCTACAACAGAAGAGATTCAGTCTGCAGATCCCGCAGTTCAAGAACGAATACAAAAAATATTTGCACACAACCAGCGTATTTTTGATCACGTCGCTGCGATAAGGCGAGGAGAAAACCCCGCTCCGCTGGAGTTTGGAGAAAATCAATGAATCTAGAAGAACAAAAACAAATACTTAAAGAAGATGAAGCGAGACTAGAGACCCTGAGAGAGGAGGTTGGCAGAATTCGTATTGCCCATCAGACGTCTCAGATTAGAGATGAGCAGGCTGATAAGATCAGAGCTATAGTAGGAATGATTGGAGCGTTAGCCGACGGACTGAAGAGCGATCTATGCTCGCAACAGACGTTTGACGAGTTGATGGATTGGGCTCTCGAGCACATGAAAGAGATTGCGCGAGAGCGGGCAACTAAAAATTAAGCAAACGGAGGGCGTCATTGTGAGTCCGATCGAAGCATCTGTCTGCCGCCGAATTCGATTACGTTGTTGTAAAAACAAAAAGAAATATCGTACTTTTGAGGATGCCGTAAAAGTTCTTTTGAGGTGTTTTACTAATTTCAAGATGCATGTATTTCGCTGTGGGTTTAGACCGCACTGGCGTATAGGAAGTTACGCCCACTACGAGGACCCAACAAAGTGGAGTGAGTCGCGAAAGTTTTGTGCGAGACCGCCCGCGATACTGAGGCAAAGCTAGCAACAGACGAGAGAAGAAGACAATAGATCGGCAGGGAGTAAATAAATGGTGAAAAAACCTGTTAACTCAATCACAAAGCGGATAGCAGTAAGCGAAGTAACGATCCGGTCTTTCAAAAACAGTAACAGGTGGGATGATCACTTTGACTGGGAAGTGCAATTCAAAGACACTATCGCATCATTTTTCGGATGCGACGCAAGAAAGCGGGCGTATGACTTTGTAGGAGTTTTGATCCAAGAACTGCCACCGAAGAAACTCGAGACGGAGTAAAAAGGATTTTATAATGAAAAATCTTTTTGTGGCGCTGGCCGAATGTGCCAACGATAAAAATTCTATGGCGGGCGGAGGATCTGTTTTATATAACAAATTTATATGTGATGAGTGCGGAAAACCAAAACAAGATCAAAAATCTACAGTTTGCATTATCTGCCGCTGCAAAATAAAAAAGATGAGAAAAGCGAAGGAAGTCTTGAAAAACTTATGCAGAGAGAAGATTACCGAAGAGCGGCTCGTAATGTACTGTAGGGCAATTTTACAGATTCTTGAGAATTCCAAATGAAAGACATCATTCTCGTCCCGTCCTACTTCCGTCCCGAGTATCTATTCCTCTGCCTAGAGCGAATCCGAAACGCCGACCGCGGCTCGGTAGATAGCGAAATTTGGGTCTGCCAGGACTTCCGTTTTGAAGATCAGCATCGTCACAAGCTCGGCATTGACTGGACGACCGAAGTCCTGGATTACTGGCGGCCCCGTCTTCCAATTCGATTCGTGCAACGTTCGGCTCACGGCTTTGAAGGTAACAGCCGAAATGTGCTCGAGGCGTATAAAGAAGCAGCCGCCATCGAGAACGTTCGGTACATCTACTTGGTAGAGGATGATGTCCTTGTACAACCAGACTTCTTCACTTGGCACGAGGCTGTTCAATTGGATGGGGACTATATGTGCTCGGTTGCTTACCGGTGCAGCCGGAACGCCGAGGCCCGAACGGACGTTACGGACCCGTCGGCGTATTTCACTTCGGCCCGTGATTACGCAAGTGTTGGTGTCTGCTGGCGACGAGAGAAGCTCGGTCCAGTCGTCGCCCACGCTTCCGCCGACTACTATCGTGATACCTCCGCATATATGCAAAGAACTTTCCCTGGTAATCGGTTCGCAGGAGATTTTTCCGAGCAGGACGGCCTCATCATGCGCGTTATGTGGGAAACACGTGGGGTAGTCGCATGGCCGTACGTGCCCCGCGCCTACCACATGGGTTGGTACGGATATCATAGACCCGATGGCCGGCGCCCAGATGGGTTACTTCAAGATAAGATAGCGAAACTACGAACTATCATTCACGATGCTGAAAAGATCAAAAACGTTTCGTTTAACTTTGGCGACATCGAGCCCTGCCCCACAGAACCAAACGCCCCATTCTCCAAGCTCTACAAAGTCCAGGAGTTCCTATGAGGATTCTGATAACAGGTTCCGAAGGTGCACTTGGTTCCGTTTTGAAAACCCATCTCCGCGGTCAGGGTCACGATGTGTGGGGCTGCGATCGCAATCACACGGAAGACTCCCAAGTCATTCGCGCCGATGTCGCGGAGTACCGCCAACTCGACCGCGTCTTTCGCACCGCGGAACCGCAACTGGTCTACCATCTGGCAGCCGAGTTCGGTCGTAAGAATGGCCAAGAGTACTATGAGACTCTGTGGCGGTCAAACTGCATTGGCACACGCAACGTGATTGACCTGTGCCTGCAGGAGACGGCCACGCTGGCGTTCGCGTCCTCGAGCGAGGCGTACGGGATGGCCAGCAAGTACACGGTCGAAGGCGAGCCGCTGCGCGAAGAACTGCTCGACGAGAATCCTCCCGAGTTTCACAATGAGTACGCGTTATCGAAGTGGACGAATGAGCGCCAGGTCTACACTGCGGCCACGAACGGTGGCCTTCGAGCCGTCGTGTTCCGCTTCTTTAATGTGTACGGCCCGGGCGAAAATTTTAGTCCCTATCGCAGCGTTGCATGTCAGTTCATGTATCGCGCGCTTAACGGGCTGTCTGTCACTGTCCACAAGGATTCGTCTCGGTCTCATCTGTACGTTCGAGATTGGGCGGACACGGTTGCGGGGCTTCCCGCCCATCTTCCGGCGTTGTTTGCTTTTCCGAGGCGGTGGAAAGGCTCCGGGACTTCCGGAGTGCCGGTATTCAATATCGGCAGCGCCGAACACGTCTCCAACGAAGAGTTGTGGGCCTACGTTTTAGATCTCGTTCCTTCTACGAAATCCCAAGTGACTTTCTTGTCGGCCGAGAAGTCCAACATCTCCATTAAACTTGCAGACAGCCGCTTGGCTGAAGCTTGGCTGGATCACAAGCCTCAGGTATCGTTGGCTGAAGGACTAGCTGCCACTCGCGATTGGATGTGTCAGACGTACGGAATATAGCGTGAAGATCGCTCACATTGTCAACTTTTGGGATCCCGCGATGGACGTGATTCGCTGTGTCCGCGAGTTGAATTTGTACAGCCGGCATGAACACCGAATGTGGGTACGAGACGAACATCCAGCGACGGCTCATATCTTTGAACAGGCTCCAAATCTTGGAGATGCGACAGCGCGAGCGTACCTACTGGAGTGGTGCGATGCGATAATCTACGAATACGTCGATCACACATACGGTCTTGACGAGCCTTCTAAACCTGCGGCCTTTCGTAACATTGTGGTTCACGGGCAGAACATGGATCTTCACGGCAACCCTCACAATGGGAAATTTTGGACTTGGCCTTGTCCGGATCCTCGAATGCCAACCATTGATGCCATGAAGCGCTTCAAACTGTTTTCCGCGCCGCACGTAGGGGCGAAGGATTTTCTGCCGCAACCGTTCCGATGGCTGCCCGATCTGCACCCTCTGGATGGCCTTTACTCTCCGGACTGGTCCGATCGTCCTCCGTGCGTGAGTTACATCAAGCAAGCGGATATGTGGTCGACCATGAATTTTCCGAAGCACATGCGTTGCACTCAAACACCGCATTCTGAAGTTCTTCGGAAACGACGGAGCGAAGCCACGGCAGTGATCGACAATATCGAGGATGGGCATTGGGGATTTGCGGGCACTGAAGCCGCGAGCATGGGATTGCCTGCGATTGTTTACATTCACGAGAAGACGAAGCAGTCTCTCGAGGAGTTGATGGACGGCGGTCCAACCCCCTTCATCGAAGTAGGGGAATCTCCGGCGGAAGCAGCAGCCGCGGCTATCGCGAACAGCAATCCATCTCTTCCACATAGGCAGTACATTCGCACATTGATGCAGACGTATTTCAATCCGAAGCGGCTGGTGGAAAAGTATTGGGATCCATTCGTCGACGAATTGGTATCATAGGAGATCTATGCTGCGCAATGATTACGAACCCGAGCATTTCAACAGCATGCGTGCCGAGTTGCAGCCAGGTGATCTGACGTTTGACATCGGCTCGTATGATGCCACCACTAGCGTACTGATTGGTTCGCGCGTGGGTGCCAACAATGTCGTAATCATTGAGCCGAGCGAAGTCAATTGGGCCAATATCCAGATGAATTGGCGCGATAGTGGTATGCCTACGAATCCGCGCGCCTGTTTTACTGGCTTTTGCGATCAGGAAGATAAGCTCGGCTCGCGGGAGGCCGTCCTCGTTGGCAAATGGCCGCTCGAGTGTGATCACAATCCGCGACCGGAGCAGATTTTGGAATTTCGGTGGCTGCACTACAGAAACATCGACGTGAACGTGGAAGCGCGCCCTCGCTTGAAGATTGACACATTGGCGGAGATAATCGGGCCACCCCAAGGTTTTACCATGGATGTCGAGGGGGCAGAATTCAGAGCTCTTCGAGGGGCCGAAGAGACGCTTAAGATCTATCGCCCACTTGTTTGGGTCAGCATACACCCGCAGTTCATGCGCGAGCGCTTCAATGAGGACGCGCAAGAGCTTCATGATTTCATGGCGCGTCTTCTTTATGCGGGCAAGCTTCTGAAAGCGGATCACGAAGAGCATTGGTTTTTCAAACCCTCGGAGCGTGTATGAAAATCTTATTCGTATCGGATTTGTGGAAGCCGTTCCCGGGCGGTGCCGAAGCCTACATTTTTAACGTTGCGCGCGAGATGAAACAACGCGGCCACGAGATCAGCGTGCTTACGAGTTACGAGAACGCCATGCCGGGCGATCCTGATTTTGGATTTACTCTTGACCCTGTGCTCGGCTCGTGGATAGTTCACCCCGCCGAAGAGCGAGCGGAGATCGTGCGTCGCGAGTTGAAGTTTCATTCGCCCGACGTGGTCTTCATCCACCGGTTCTTCGCAGAGGACAAAGCTTGCCAGATGGCGCTTGCGGACCAGAAGGTAATCGAGATCGTCCATCACCATCACCACTTCCCGAACCCCAAGTTCGTGATTTTCAATTCGCAGTTTACGGCCAATCGTCCGCAGAATCACATCGCCTGCCAGTCTATGATTATGCTCCCTCCGGCGTACGAGAGCGAAGTGTCGATCGAGGAGCCGGGTACCAAGATCGGCATTGTGAAACTGCTCGA
>Ga0187810_10000227_pt1 | contig 24629 bp, 25 predicted proteins | sample NC_wetland_sal_i_9_FD_132963 | JGI IMG/M metagenome (GOLD analysis project Ga0187810, IMG submission 132963) | Wetland sediment microbial communities from Neuse River Estuary, North Carolina, USA - ASW_5 | ecosystem: Environmental > Aquatic > Freshwater > Wetlands > Sediment | place: USA: North...
ATACCAGCACCACTTCCACCCGCGTCACGGGCTTCTTGCCCCAGGCGTCTTCGGCGGCGCCGCGGGCGGCGCGACGGACGGTTTCGCGCAGCTTTTCCTCGTCGTCCTTCTTCGGATTGTAGCGGCTGAGGGCACCTTCCACCGCGTCGCGCACGGCCTCGTGCACCGGCTCGGGAATGCCTTCGAGGATGATGGCGGGGTCGCCCGCCACCCGGCCCTTCTCGTCCAGCACCAGCGTGATCGCGATCATGCCGGCGTAGCTCAACGAGCGGCGCGCGCGCGACAGCCCCAGGCCCTCCGCGACCAGAACGTCCCCGTCCAGATGGATGCGGCCCGAAGGCGTTTCGTCGATCACCTGGGCCTTGCCGGGCGCCAGCCGCAACAGATGCCCGTTCTCGATCACGACCACCTGCGCCACCTGGAGCGATTTCGCCAGGCGCGCATGGGCATGCATGTGGCGCAGTTCGCCATGGACCGGCACGGCGATCTTCGGCCGCACCCAGCGGTACATCTCGGCGAGCTCGCCGCGCGCCGGATGGCCGGAGACGTGGACGAAATGGTCCTCGGCCGACAGCACTTCCACGCCGATCCCCGCCAGCTTGTTGTGCAACTCGTGGATGGTCAGGTCGTTGCCCGGAATGATGCGCGAGGAAAACACCACGTGGTCGCCGGGGCCCAGCTTGATGCTGTGCTCGCCCGCCGCGATGCGGGTTAGCGCTGCGCGCGGCTCACCCTGGCTTCCGGTGCAGAGATAGAGCACCCGGTTCGGCGCCAGCGCCTCGGCCTCCTCCTCGTCGAACACGCGCGGGAAATCGGCGAGATAACCGACCTCCTTGGCCGCCTGCACGCATTTGTGCATGGCGCGGCCGACCAAAACGACTTCGCGCTTATGAGCCTTCGCGGCTCTCGCAACGCTGTCGAGCCGCGCCACGTTCGAGGCAAACGCGGTGACCACCACGCGCCCCGTCAGCGTGCCGATCAGCTTTATCAGCGCCTCGCGCACGGATGCCTCGGAACCGGATTCGCCTTCCACCAGCGCATTGGTGGAATCGCAGACCAGCGCCAGCACGCCCTCGTCGCCGATCTTGCGCAGGCGATTGTCGTCGATGTTTTCGCCCAGCATCGGCTGGCGGTCGATCTTCCAGTCGCCCGTGTGCACCACCGTGCCCAGCGCCGTCTTGATCGCCAGCGCGTTCGGCTCGGGGATCGAATGGGTGATGGAGATGAACTCGATGTCGAACGGACCGAGTTTGATACGCCCATGCAGGGGCACGACGTTCAGCTTCACGCGGCCGGTGAGTTCGGCCTCCTCCAGCTTGCCCGCGATCAGCTTGGCGGTGAAGGCGGTGGCATAGACCGGGCATTTCAGCATCGGCCACAACAGATGGATGGCGCCGATGTGGTCTTCGTGGGCGTGGGTGGCGACGATGCCCAGCACGTTCTCGCGCTGTTCGGCGAGGAAGGTGATGTCGGGCACGATGACGTCGACACCGGGCGTGAACGCCTCGCGGCCGAACAACACGCCGCAATCGACCACGATCCACTTCTTGTCGTCGGGCGGGCCGAAGCCGTAGGCATTGAAATTCATGCCGATCTCGCCCGCGCCGCCGAGCGGGAGAAGGACTAACTCGTTATCTCGCACAGATTTTGAAGCCATATCGGACCGGATCAACCTCCTACATCGTCATGGCCGGGCTTGACCCGGCCATCCAGAGTCTTTTCGGCTCGCTGATGCTCGCCGGCTGGATGGCCGCCGCGGGGGCGGCCATGACGGTGAGAGATAACGACACGCTCCGGCCCAACATACATATTTGCACGATCAACCCGTCTTTTTCACATTCCGCGCATAAATCTGCACCAAACCGCGGATGGTGAGATCCGGGTCGTAATGATCGATAGCCGGCGTCTGCCGGTAGAACACCCTGCCCAGCCCGCCTGTGGCGATCACGGTCATCGGCTTGCCGTATTCGGCCTTGATGCGCGCCACGATGCCTTCGATCAGGCTGATATAGCCCCAATAAAGCCCCGACTGCATGGCGGGAACCGTATCCCTGCCGATCACCGATTGCGTCCGCGCAACGGCCACGCGCGGCAGCATCGCCGCCGCCTTGTGCAGCGCCTCGGCCGACAGGTTGACGCCCGGCGAGATCACGCCGCCTTCGTAATCGCCTGCCGCGTTGACCACATCGAAGGTCGTGGCCGTGCCGAAATCCACCACGATCAGCGCCCCTTCGTATTGCGCATGCGCCGCCACCGTGTTGACCAGGCGGTCCGCACCCACGCCTTCCGGCCGGTCCGTCAGCACTTTCAGGCCGAGGCTCACAGCCGGATCGCCGATCACCAGCGGGTCGACGTTCAAATAGCGCCGGCAAAGCTGGCGCAGGTCGAACAGCGCGGCGGGAACCACCGTGGCGATGATCGCGGAGTGAATATCCGAGAATTTGAGGCCGCTCAGTTCGAACAAGGGTTTCAGCAGCACGGCGTATTCATCGAACGTGCGCGCCGTCTTGGTGACCGCACGCCATTCGCAGCGGATCGCTTCGCCGTCGTGGACGGCGAAGACGATGTTGGTGTTTCCGGCATCGATCGCGAGCAGCATGTTAGATCTCCCGATCTCCCCCTTGCGGAGAGGTTGATCCGGCGCAGCGGAGCGAAGCCGGATCGGGTGGGGGTAAACCTGAAGCATCCCCCCACCCGACGCAATTCGCTCCGCTCATTGCATCGACCTCCCCGCAAGGGAGAGGTGAAGAAAAAGGGATATTACTCAAAAAAACACCTCGCCTGCCGATACCGTCCGCTCCAGGCCGCCCGGCAGACCGAGCACCAGCGCGCCGGTGTCGTCGACATCGCGGAACACACCTCGGAACTCCTCTTTCGCCAAACGCACCCGGATACGTTGACCCAGGCCTTGCGCGCGCGACAGCCACGCCTCGCGCACGGGGGCAAATCCGCCCGTCCGCCAGGCCTCATACCACTTCGCGAAGGTCCCATCGAGGTACTCGACCGCGCCCGTGCCGCCACCCCTGCGATCGAACGGAAGCGGCGGGGGTACGCCCAGTTCCGCCAGCGATGTCGCGGGAAGCTCCGTTCCGGCGGGAGACGACGCGAGATTGACGCCAATGCCGATCACCAGCCAGTTCGCGCCGCCGTCGGGCCCGGTTTCGGACTCCAGCAGGATGCCGGCGATTTTCCCGCCTTCCGCCAAGACGTCGTTGGGCCATTTGAGGCGGATGCTCGCGTTCGGGGCGAAGTGCGCCAGCATGTCGGAAACCGCCAACGCCGCCACGAACGACAGCTGCGCGCATTTCGCCGCCGGCTTATGGGGCCGGAACAGAAGCGACGCCGCCAGATTGCCCTTCACGCTCTGCCATTCGTTGCCCAGCCGCCCGCGGCCCGCGCTCTGCCGTTCGGCCACGATCCAGGTTGCGCCCAGCAGGATATCCGGGTCCTCTTTCGCGTGCTGCTTGGCCCAGTCGTTGGTCGAGCCGACCTCGGTCAGCCAAAGGAATGCCCTGCCCGCGTCGCCGAGATCGCTCACCGAAGCAGCGCCTGGGCCGCGATCGCGGCCGGATCGACCAGCGTCCACGGCACCACGATGAACAGCACCGTGAACAGCGTCGACGCCGCCAGGATGATCCCCATGCCGCGCCCGCCCAGTCCGGCATCGAACGGCCGCGCCGGTTCGTCGAAGTACATCACCTTGGCGATGCGCAGGTAGTAATAGGCGCCCACGCAGCTTGCCAGCACGCCCAGCACGGCCGGAATCGTCAGCCCGGCATGCATTGCAGCCAGGAACACATAGATCTTGGCCCAGATGCCCGCGAGCGGCGGCAACCCCGCCAAGCTCAGCATCAGCGCGGCGAGCGCGAAGGCAAAACCGGGCCGCGTGCGCGCCAGCCCCGCCAGATCCGAAATCGTTTCCACCGCCGCGCCGTCGCGCCGCATCGCCTGAATGCAGACGAAGGTGCCGATGTTGGTGATGGCGTAGAACGCCAGATAAATCAGCATCGACTGCACGCCAAGCTCGGTTCCCGCCGCCAATCCCAACAGCGCGTAGCCCATGTGGCCGATGGAGCTGTAAGCCATCAGGCGCTTGATGTTGTTCTGGCCGATGGCCGCCACCGCACCCAGCCACATCGACAGCACCGACACCACCACGATGATCTGCTGCCACTGATGTAGAGCGCCCGGGAACGGGATCATCACCGCGCGGATCATCAGCGCGAAGGCGGCGACCTTGGCGGCCGTGGTGAAGAAGGCGGTGATCGGCGTCGGCGCGCCCTCGTAAACGTCGGGCGCCCACATATGGAACGGTACGGCGGAAATCTTGAACGCCAGGCCCGAGATCAGGAAGACGAGGCCGAAGATCAGCCCGATGCTCACGCCGGAAGCCTTCACCACCGTCGCCACGCCGGCGAACTCGGTGGTACCGGTGAAGCCGTAAATCAGCGAGATGCCGTACAGCATCATGCCGGACGACAAGGCCCCGAGGACGAAATACTTCAGGCCCGCTTCGGTCGAGCGCACGCTGTCGCGGTTGAACGCCGCCAGCACGTAAAGCGCCAGGCTTTGCAGCTCCATGCCGAGATAGAGCGAAATGAAGCTGGAGGCCGAGACCATCAGCATCATGCCCAGCGTGGCAAGGCCGATCAGGACCGGCATCTCGAAGCGGACTTGCTTTTCCGCCTCCGCAAAGTTCTGCGCCATCACCACGCACAGCGCGGCCGAGCCCAGGATCACCACGTTGGCGAAGCGCGAGAAACCGTCGGCCACAAAGGCGCCGCCGAACGCCGTTGCCGCAGGCGCAAAGACGACCACCGCGCCCGCCGCGACCATCAAGGCCGCTATCAGAAGCGACAACAAACCGGTTGCCTTGTCGCCGCGCATCGCGCCGATCAGAAGCGCGGCCATCGAGCCGACCGCCAGGATCAGCTCGGGCATGAGGACGAGGAGGTCTTTGCCGATGGTCATGGCGCGTCTCCCCCGTCACTTACCACCCTCCCCTTGAGGGAGGGTCGAAATTCGCGCAGCGCCGCGGAGCGGAGTGAAGCGAATTTCGGGGAGGGGTACGCCGTGTTCTGCGTCTCGGCATACCTTTCCCCGAAAAATGCCCGCTGCGCTTGCATTTTTCGACCCTCCTTCAAGGGGATGGTTGATGTAGTTGCCAAGTGCTCTGCGCTGTTCGCCTTCGTATCGTACGCCAGCGCGGCATTGTGCTGCTGGATCAGGTGCGCCACCGACGTGCTCGTGATGTCGAAGACGAATTTGGGATAGACGCCCATGACGATGGTGGCGACCACCAGCGGCACCAGCAGCGCGGCCTCGCGCAGCGACAGGTCTTTGATCGCGGCAAGAGACGGCTTCACCAGCTCGCCGAAGATCACGCGCCAGTAAAGATAGAGCATGTACGACGCCGACAGGATCACGCCCGTCGCGGCGAGGATCGCCACCCAGGTGTTGATCTTGAACGCGCCCAGCATGGTGAGGAACTCGCCGATGAAGCCGCCCGTACCCGGCAGGCCGATATTGGCGAGCGCAAACACCATCAGGCAGGCGGCATAGAACGGCATGCGGTTGACCAGTCCGCCATAGGCCGCGATCTCGCGCGTGTGCATGCGGTCGTAGATCACGCCGACGCTCAGGAACAGCGCGCCGGAGACGATGCCGTGACTCAACATCTGGAAGATGCCGCCGTCGATGCCCTGCTGCGTCAGCGTGAAGATGCCCATGGTGACGAAGCCCATATGCGCCACCGACGAATAGGCGATCAGCTTCTTCATGTCTTCCTGCGCCAGCGCCACGAACGAGGTGTAGACGATGGCCATGATCGACAGCACGAAGATGAACGGCGCGTAGGTCGCCGAGGCGCTGGCGAACATCGGCAGCGAGAAGCGCAGGAAGCCGTAACCGCCCATCTTGAGCAGGATGGCGGCCAGCACCACCGAGCCCGCCGTGGGCGCTTCCACATGCGCGTCCGGCAGCCAGGTGTGGACCGGCCACATGGGCATCTTCACCGCGAAGCTAGCCAGGAAGGCGAACCACAAAAAGCCCTGCATCGCGGGCGCGAAGTGCGCCGTGTCGATCAGCGTTTCGATGTCGGCCGTTCCGGTGGTGAAGTACATCCACAGGATCGCCAGCAGCATCAAAAGCGAGCCCGCCAGCGTGTAGAGAAAGAACTTGAAGCTGGCATAAACGCGCCGCTTGCCGCCCCACACCCCGATGATGAGGAACATCGGGATCAACTGGCCCTCGAAGAAGATGTAGAACAGGAACACGTCCAGCGCCGCGAATACGCCCATCATCAGGGTTTCGAGCACCAGAAACGCGATCATGTATTCGGCGACGCGCGTTTTGATCGATTCCCAACTCGCCAGGATGCAGAACGGCATCAGCCCGCCGGTCAAGACGATGAACAGCATCGAAATGCCGTCTACGCCCAGGTGATAGGTGATGCCGTTGCCGAGCCACGGGGCGCGTTCGACGAACTGAAACGCCGACGAGGAGCCGTCGAATCCCGCCCACAAGACGATCGTCAGCGCGAAAACGACGCCGGTGGTGATCAGCGCCACCCAGCGGGCCGTCGAGGCCCGCGTCTCTTCGGAGCCGCGCGAGAACAGGATGAACGCCGCGCCGATCAGCGGCAGGAAGGTGATGATGGAAAGGAGGTGGCTCATGGCGTCACCCCCGCGATCATGAACGCCGTGGTCAGCGCCACCACGCCGATCAGCATGGCGAAGGCGTAGTGGTAGACGTAGCCAGATTGCAGCTTGACCGCCCCGCGTGTGGCATCGAGGACGCGCGCCGCCACGCCGTCGGGCCCGATCCCGTCGATGATCTTCCCGTCGCCCCACTTCCACAGGATGCGCCCCAGCGCCATCGCGGGTCGCACGAACAGGAACACATAGAGTTCGTCGAAGTACCATTTGCGATACAGGAACGTGTAGATCATGCCGCCGCGCGCCGCCATTTGCGCCGGACGCTCGGGATTGAGAATGTAATAATAGTAGGCGACGGCGAAGCCGAGGATCGTCACGGCCAGCGGCGCAAACTCGACCCACAGCGGCACGTCGCCCTCGTGATGGCCGAACGCCACGGCCACCGAGCCGCGCCAGAAGGCGCTCGCATCCGCGCCGATGAAGTAATGCACGAAGATCGCGCCCGCGATCAGTGCGCCGATTGCCAGCACTGCCAGCGGGACCAGCATGGTCCGCGCCGGTTCGTGGACGTCCTTCAGTTCGAGCGCGTGATCGTGCCCATGCCCATGAACATCGTCGTCGCCATGCGCGTAATCGGCGCCGCGATAACGGCCGTGGAAGGTCATCAGGAACTGGCGCCAGGAATAGAACGCGGTCATCGCCGCCGCCAACACGGTGAGCACGAAGGCGTAGGTGCCGATCGGCGTGCCCGAAAGGAATGTCGCGTTGATGATGGAATCCTTGGAATAGAATCCGGCCGTGCCGATGCCGAGCCCCGGAATGCCCACGCCCGTCAGCGCCAGATTTCCGATCAGCATCATCGCCCAGGTGAAGGGCAGCGCCCTGGCGAGCCCGCCCATTTTCCGCATGTCCTGCTCGTGGTGCATCGCGGTGATGACCGCGCCCGCCGCGAGGAACAAGAGCGCCTTGAAGAAGGCGTGGGTGAAAAGATGGAACATCGCCGCGCCGTAGGCCGAGACGCCTGCCGCCGCGAACATGTAGCCGAGCTGCGAGCAGGTCGAATAGGCGATCACGCGCTTGATGTCGTTCTGGAACAGGCCGACCGATGCCGCGAAGAAGGCCGTGGTGGCGCCGATGAAGGTGACGAAGCCGAGCGCCACGGGCGCGTGCTCGAACAGCGGCGAGGCGCGGCAGACCAGGAACACGCCGGCCGTCACCATCGTCGCGGCATGGATCAGAGCGGAGACCGGCGTCGGGCCTTCCATCGCGTCCGGCAGCCAAGTGTGCAGGCCGATCTGGGCCGACTTGCCCATCGCCCCCATGAACAAGAGCAGACAGATGGTGGTCAGGATATCGACGTTGTACCCGGCGAAGAGGAAGGTCTTTCCGGCCAGCGCGGGCGCGGCCGCAAACACCGCGTCGAAGTCGAGGGTGTGGAACGTCCAATAGATCGCAAAGATGCCGAGCATAAAGCCGAAATCGCCCACGCGGTTGACCACGAAGGCTTTGAGCGCCGCGGCGTTGGCGCTCGGGCGCTTGTACCAGAAGCCGATCAAGAGATACGAGGCGAGGCCGACGCCTTCCCAGCCGAAAAACACCTGCAGGAAGTTGTTGGCCGTCACCAGCATCAACATGGCGAAGGTGAACAGCGACAGATAGCTGAAGAAGCGCGGCCGGCCGGGATCGTCGTGCATATAGCCGATCGAATAGAGGTGCACGAGGGCGGACACACCCGTCACCACCACCAGCATCACGGCGGTCAGCGTATCGACCCGGATGGTCCAATTGGCGGTGAAGTCGCCGGAACTGATCCACTGATACAGCGGCACGATCTGGGAATGGCCGAGGATCGCGACGTCGTAGAAGGCGAAGATCGACAGCGCCAGGGAAACGAACAGCGCGCCGGTGGTCAAGAGTTCGCAGGCCCGCGCGTGGAGCCACTTGCCGAACACGCCCGCGACGGTGGAGGCGATGATGGGAAGGAAGACGAGTATCGCGTAGAGCATCCCTGTCTCAGCCCTTCATCATGTTGACGTCTTCGACCGCGATGGTGTGGCGGTTTCGGAAATAGACCACGAGAATGGCAAGGCCGATGGCGGCCTCGGCGGCGGCGACCGTCAACACGAACAGCGCGAACACCTGCCCGACCAGATCGCCGAGATAGGACGAGAACGCCACGAAGTTGATGTTGACCGCGAGCAGGATCAGCTCGATCGACATCAGAATGATGATGATGTTCTTGCGGTTCAGAAAGATGCCGAACACGCCGATAGTGAACAGCGCGGCGGCGACCGTCAGGTAATGGCCCAATCCGATTTCCATCACTCGACCCCCTCGCCCGGCTTGGCGTCGACCATTCCCATCGTGTCTTTGCGGTCGCGCGAAATCTGCGTCCATGCCTTCTGCCGGCGCACGCCCGTGCGATGGCGCAGCGTCAGCACGATGGCGCCGATCATCGCCACCAGAAGGATCAGACCCGAAACCTGAAAGTAGTAAATGTAGTTCGTATAGAGGATGTGGCCCAGCGCGGCGGTGTTCGACACCTGTGCCAGGTTGGGCGTGGCGGCGCCCTTGATGGCATGCGCCGGAAAGCTCCACCTTACCGCGACCGCCCCGATCAGTTCCGCCAGCAGGAGGAAGCCGATTGCCAATCCCGGGATGAGATAGGATTGCGCCCCGCGCTTCAATTCCGCGAAGTCGACGTCGAGCATCATCACCACGAACAGGAACAGCACGGCTACCGCGCCGACGTAGACGACCACGAGGATCATCGCCAGGAACTCGGCGCCCAGGAGAACGAACAGCGCCGCGGCGTTGAAGAACGCCAGGATCAGGAACAGCACCGAATGCACGGGATTGCGCGACAGCACGACCATGCCGGCGCTGAACAGCAGGATCGCGGAGAAGAGATAAAAAGCGATGGCTTGGAGGATCATGGGGTGCAGCCTTCGCTCCCCCCTTGAGGGGGAGCCAAATCCGCAAAGCGGATTTGGTGGGGGGTGCGCGCGAAGCGCGCCTTCGGCGCGACCCCTCCCCGAAATTCGCCAAGCGAATTTCGACCCTCCCTCAAGGGGAGGGTTGAATGTGACGTAAATGCGTAAGCGGTTCTCATCTGTACGGAGCATCCAGTTCGATATTGCGCGCGATGGCCGCTTCCCAGCGGTCGCCGTTGGCGAGCAGCTTCACCTTGTCGTAGTAGAGTTCCTCGCGGCTTTCGGTGGCGAATTCGAGGTTTGGGCCTTCCACGATGGCATCCACCGGACACGCCTCCTGGCAATAGCCGCAATAGATGCACTTGGTCATATCGATATCGTAGCGCGTGGTGCGGCGGCTGCCGTCTTCGCGCGGCTCGGCCTCGATCACGATGCATTGCGCCGGGCAGATCGCCTCGCACAGCTTGCAGGCGATGCACCGTTCCTCGCCGTTGGGATAGCGGCGCAGCGCATGCTCGCCGCGGAAGCGCGGGGACTGCGCCGACTTCTCGAAGGGATAGTTGAGCGTCGCCTTGGGCGCGAAGAAATAGCGCATCGAGATCAAGAATCCCTTGATCATGTCGATGAGGAAGATCTGGCGTGCTTTTTTATCGAGGATCGCCATCTAGCCTCCAAACATGTGAGCAAAAGCGGGGCGAACGAACACAACCCAGCCCGCCGTGAGCACGACCCAGGCCATCGACGTCGGCAGGAACACCTTCCAGCCCAGCCGCATGAGCTGGTCGTAGCGGTAGCGCGGCACGAACGCCTTCACCATGCCGATCAGGAAGAACAGGAAGCAGATCTTGATCAGGAACCAGATGATGCCCGGCACGGCCGTGAACGGCCAGATCGCCAGCGGCGGCAGCCATCCGCCCAGGAACAACACGCTCATCACCGCGCACAAGAGCACGATGTTGACGTATTCGCCGAGGAAGAACAGCAGGAACGGCGTCGAGGAGTATTCCACCATGAAGCCGGCCACCAGCTCGGATTCGGCTTCCAAGAGATCGAACGGCGGGCGCTGGGTTTCGGCCAGCGTCGAGATGAAGAAGATCACGAACATCGGGAACAGGATGGTGAAGGCGAACCACCAATGCTCCTGCGCGCGCACGATGGCCGACAGGTTCAGCGAACCCGCGAACAACAGCACCGTGATGATGACGAAGCCTATGGAGACTTCGTACGACACCATCTGCGCCGCCGAGCGCAGCGCCGACAGGAAGGCGTATTTCGAGTTCGAGGCCCAACCGCCCATGATGATGCCGTAGACGCCGAGCGACGACACGGCGAACAGGTACAGCACGCCCACGTTGATGTCGGCCACCACCCAGCCGTTGTCGAACGGCACCACCGCCCATCCGGCGAAGGCGAGCGTGGCGGTCACCAGCGGCGCCAGGATGTAGATCACCTTGTTGGCGGCCGCCGGGATGATCGGCTCCTTGAACATGAACTTGAAGGCGTCGGCGAAGGTCTGCAACAGGCCGAACACGCCTACCACGTTGGGGCCGCGCCGCATCTGCACCGCCGCCCAGATCTTTCGGTCGGCCAAGAGGAAGAAGGCGATGGAGGTGAGCAGTACCACCTCGAACACGCCGATCAGCACGACCTGGCTGATGGTCCATGCCCAGGGGTAGGACGCTCCGAATTGCTGTTGGAGGTAGTTGGTGAGGAACATGGTTCAGTACCTACCCTCCCCTTGAGGGAAGGTCGAAATTTGCGGCAGCAGATTTCGAGGAGGGGTATGCCGTGATCTACGCCTCAGCATACCCCCCACCAAATTCGCCGCGCGAATTTGGCTCCCCCTGAAGGGGGGAGCGAAGATGATATCGGAGAGCGTGCATACGTTGTTCATTCCGCTGCCATTCTCTCTGTTCCGCCGTGCACGAACACCCGCGAGCATTCGGCCATCACCTGACTCGCCCGCGCGATCGGATTGGTGAGATAGTAATCGGCGATCGCCGAGGCGAGCGGCACCTCCGCATCGAGCGGAGCGTCGATGCCGAGCGCACTCCACACGGCCGGATCGGCGCCCTCGTGGCGCGGCGCCTTGCCGAGGTTCGCGAATTGCGGCGCCTCGGCCGCAAGCGCGGCGCGCAGTCCCTCCAGCGTGTCGTACGGCAGGCGCGCGCCCAGCTCGTCGGAAAGCGCGCGCAGGATCGCCCAATCTTCCTTCGCATCGCCCGGCGGGAAGACGGCGCGTTCGGCCTCCTGCACGCGGCCTTCGAAATTGACGAACAGCCCGTCCTTCTCGGTGAAGGCGGCGCCCGGCAGCACGACATCCGCATAGTTCGCGCCGGCGTCGCCGTGACTGCCCTGATAAACCACGAAGGGGCGTCCCATGCGATCGAGCGGCAACTCGTCGGCGCCGAGCAGATAGATGAAATCGATTTCGCCCTTCTGGGCGCCGTCGATGATGCCCGCCACGTCGCGGCCGTCCTTGCCCGGCAGGAAACCGAGATCGAGCGCCGCCACGCGGCTCGCTGCGGTATGCAGCAGGTTGAATCCGTTCCAGCCGCCTTCGGCGGGCGTTCCCGCCGGGCCGATCGTGCCGGTCTCGCGGGCGATGCGCGCCGCACGATAGAGGATCGCGGCCCCGTCCGCGCGCGCCAGCGCGCCCATGCCGAGCACGATCATCGGCCGCTTGGCGTTGCGCAGCACCTCTGCGAAGGGATGGCTGCCGTCCGCCAGCGCGTCGAGGGCGTCGATCTTCGTGCCCAATTGCATCGCCGGATAGGTCAGATCGTGCGCCTCGCCCAGGTTCGCGACCTCGAGCGCTCCGCCCAGCCAAGTCTTGCGGATGCGCGCGTTCAGCACCGGCGCTTCCCAGCGCGGATTGCAGCCGATCAGGAGCAGCGCGTCGGCCGCTTCCACCCCGGCAATCGTGGTGTTGAAGAGATAGGTCGGCCGCGGCCCGCGGGCGATCTTGGCGCCCTCCTGCCGGCAATCGAGATTGACGACGCCGAGCCGCACCATCAGGTCTTTCAGCGCCTTGATTTCCTCGGCCGCCGCCAGATCGCCGACCACGGCGGCCATGCGCTCCGCCGAGGTTTCCTTCACGCGCGCGGCGATGACCGCAAAGGCCTCGTTCCAGGTTGCGGGCGCGAGCTTGCCGTTCTTGCGCACATAGGGCTGATCGAGGCGCTGGCGCCCGAGGCCGTCCCAGATGTGGCGGCCCTTGTCGGAAAGCCACTCCTCGTTGATCTCGTCGTTGAGGCGCGGAAGGATGCGCAGCACCGCGCGTCCGCGCGTGTCGATGCGCGTGTTGCAGCCCTGGGCGTCCATGATGTCGATGGATTCGGTTTTCTTCAGCTCCCACGGCCGCGCCATGAAGGCATAAGGCTTGGCCGTCAGCGCGCCCACGGGGCAAAGATCGACCGCGCAGCCCGAAAGCTCCGAGCCGAACGCCTTTTCGAGATAGGTCGTAATCTCCATATCCTCGCCGCGGCCGGTAGCACCGAGGTCGGGCACGCCCGCAATCTCGGTGGCGAAGCGCACGCAGCGGGTACACTGGATGCAGCGGTTCATCACCGTCTTGATCAGCGGGCCCATGTATTTGTCTTCCACCGCCCGCTTGTTTTCGTGGAAGCGGTGGAACGCGGCGCGGCCGTAGCCGAGCGCCTGATCCTGCAGGTCGCACTCGCCGCCCTGGTCGCAGATCGGGCAATCGAGCGGATGGTTGATGAGCAGGAACTCCATCACGCCCTCGCGCGCCTTGCGCGCCACCGGCGAGTTGGTGTTGATCCTGGCGGGCGTGCCGTCTTTGTTGGGGAAGATGTCTTTGACCTGCAACGAACAGGACGCCTGCGGCTTGGGGGCGCCCACCCATTCCACCAGGCACATGCGGCAGTTTCCGGCGACGGAAAGACGCTCGTGATAGCAGAAGCGCGGAACCTCCGCGCCCGCCTGCTCACAGGCCTGCAGGAGGGTGATGTTGTCCTCCGCCTCGATTTCCTTGCCGTCGATGATGATCTTACGGGACATGTCAGACCTTGTTCTGTGACGGCCAGCGCGAAAACGCAAAAATCCAGAGGAAGACGATGTTCACCAGCGGCACGAACCAGAGCAAAATCCAAACCCGCGAATAGCCGGCCTTATGGATGACCTCCATGATGGGCAGCGCGAACACCAGAAAGCCCAGAATCCCGAACACCAAGAAGAACGGCCCGAAAAACATGAATGGAAAGAAGTGAGGGTGTAGGAACATCGTCGTCACTCCGCCGCTTTCGGCATGTTGCGGTTCGCTACGCTGCCGCCAGCAAACTCCGCGATCCGCCGTTCGAGTTCCGGCCGGAAATGCCGGATCAAGCCCTGGATCGGCCACGCCGCCGCATCGCCCAGCGCGCAGATGGTGTGGCCTTCCACCTGCTTCGTCACTTCCTGCAAGAGGTCGATCTCTTCGACCTTGGCATTGCCCTGTTGCAGGCGGGTCATCACGCGCCACATCCAGCCCGTGCCCTCGCGGCAGGGCGTGCACTGGCCGCAGCTTTCGTGCTTGTAGAAATAAGCCAGCCGTTGGATCGCCTTCACCACGTCGGTGGATTTGTCCATCACGATCACGGCCGCGGTTCCGAGGCCCGATTGCACGGCCTTGAGGGAATCGAAATCCATCAGCACGTCGTCGCAGATCGACTTCGGGATCAGCGGCACGGAGGCGCCGCCGGGGATCACGGCGAGCAGATTGTCCCAGCCGCCGCGCACCCCGCCCGCGTGCTTGTCGATCAGCTCGCGCAGGGGAATGCCCATCGCGTCTTCGACGTTGCAGGGCTTGTTGACGTGGCCGGAGATGCAGAACACCTTGGTGCCGGTGTTGTTGGGGCGGCCGATGGAGGAGAACCACGCCGCGCCGCGACGCATGATCTCGGGCGCCACCGCGATGCTTTCCACGTTGTTGACGGTGGAGGGGCAGCCATAGACGCCCATGTTCGCCGGGAACGGCGGCTTCAGGCGCGGCATGCCTTTCTTGCCTTCCAGGCTTTCGAGCAGCGCGGTTTCTTCGCCGCAGATGTAGGCGCCCGCGCCGTGGTGCACGACGATATCGAAATCCCAGCCGTGGATATTGTTCTTGCCGATCAGCTTGGCGGCATAGGCTTCGTCCACCGCGCGCTGCAGCGCCTCGCGCTCGGCGATGAACTCGCCGCGGACATAGATGAACGCGGTGTGCGCCCGCATCGAAAATCCGGCGATCAGGCAGCCTTCCACCAGCGTGTGCGGATCGTGGCGCAGGATATCGCGGTCCTTGCAGGTGCCCGGCTCGGATTCGTCGGCGTTGACCACGAGGTAATGCGGCCGCTCGGGATTGATCTGCTTGGGCATGAACGACCACTTCAGGCCGGTGGGGAATCCCGCCCCGCCCCGCCCGCGCAGGCCCGACTTCTTGATGACATCGACGATGCCCTCTGGTCCGAGTTCCAGAATTTTCTTTGTGCCGTCCCAGTTGCCGCGCCTCTTGGCGCTTTCGAGGTCTTCGCCTTCGAAGCCGTAGAGGTTGGTGAAGATGCGATCCTTGTCGGCGAGCATCAGGCTTTTTCCTTCAGCGTCGTCGGTCCGCCCAGCGGCTCCGAGGAATGGCGGCCAATTTGCGAGCCCGTCTTCGGCGTCTCGCCGCGCCGCAGCGCCTCGATGATCTCGCCGGTCTTCTCGCCGTCGAGGTCTTCGTAGGTGTCCTTGCCGATGGCGATCATCGGCGCGTTGACGCACGCGCCCAGGCATTCGACCTCTTCCCACGAGAACTTGCCGTCGGCCGAGACCGTGTGCGGCTTTTCGTGGATATGCTTCTTGCAGGCCTTCACCACCTCGTCGGAGCCGCGCAGCCAGCACGGCGTCGTGGTGCAGACCTGCACCAGATGCTCGCCCACCGGCTCGAGATTGAACATCGTGTAGAAGGTGGCGATCTCCAGTACGCGGATGAACGGCATAGCGAGCAGCCCGGCAACCTGCTCGATCATGGGCCTCGTCACCCAGCCTTCCTGCTCCTGCCCGATCCACAAGGCGGCGATCACGGCCGAGGCCTGCCGGCCCGGCGGATATTTCGCCATCGTCTCTTGCACCCGCGCCATGTTCGCCTCGCTGAAGGCGAAGCTGTCGGGCTGTTTCTCGGTTAGGCGGCGTACGCTCATGATGCTCTCGTCATTTCCCGTTCGGCGCGGGCGATCACGCCGGGATAGTTGCTTTCGATAGCGACCTTGCGCGCTTCGAAGCGCTTCCTGACCTTGCGGGCGCGCTCGGCCCCAAGTTGCACCTCCAAGAGCGGCACGACGTCGGAAAATGCCTCCGATGCGATCCAGGGCGCCACCGTGTCCGGCGGCATGTCATCGAACAGATGCTGGAAGAAGCCGACCCCGGCCGCGTTCCACACGTCGCGGTCCGGCTGCGACATGCCCCAATGCGCGAAGGCATAGGCGCGCAGCAAGAACGCGTCGTCGTTTGCGCGATGGGCGGCCTTGGCCGCCGCGAGCAGCGCGGAAAAAAACGCCAGCGCCGAACCCTCGCCCTGCTCGACCACGAGTTCCGGCAGCATGGCTTTGCCCAGCACCTGCCAATAGGGATGGATCGGGTTTGCCGTCACCGGTCCACCTCCCCGAACACGATGTCGATGGAGCCGATCACGGCAGCGACGTCGGCCAGCATATGGCCCTTGGTGAGGTATTCCAGCGCCTGCAGGCTGGCGAAGCTCGGCGCGCGGATCTTGCAGCGATAGGGCCGGTTCGAGCCGTCGGACACGAGATAGACGCCGAATTCGCCCTTAGGCGCTTCCACCGCCGCATACACCTCGCCCGCGGGTACGTGGAACCCTTCCGTGTACAGCTTGAAGTGATGGATCAGCGCTTCCATCGAAGTTTTCATCTCGGCGCGGCGCGGCGGCACGATCTTGTTATCGGTCGAGACCACGGGGCCGGGCGGCATCTTGGCCACGCATTGCTGCATGATCCTGGTCGACTGGCGCATCTCTTCCACGCGGATCAGGTAGCGGTCGTAATTGTCGCCGTTCTTGCCGGTCGGAACCTGGAATTCGAGTTCGTTGTAGCACTCGTAGGGTTGCGCGCGGCGCAGGTCCCACGGTACGCCGGCCGAACGCAGCATGACGCCGGTCAGACCCCAGGATTCCGCGTCCTTGCGGTTGACGATGCCGATATCGACGTTGCGCTGCTTGAAGATGCGGTTCTCGGTCAAGAGTTCTTCGATGTCGTCGAGCACCTTCGGGAAGTGCTCGCAGAACCCCGCGATGTCGTCGAGCAGTTGCGGCGGCAGGTCCTGATGCACGCCACCTGGACGAATGTAGTTGGCGTGAAGCCGCGAGCCCGAAGCGCGCTCGTAGAACTGCATCAGCTTCTCGCGTTCCTCGAAGCCCCACAAGGGCGGGGTCAGCGCACCCACGTCCATCGCCTGCGTCGTGACCTGGAGCAGATGCGACAACAGCCGCCCGATCTCGCAGAACAGCGCGCGGATGTATTGCCCGCGCTTGGGCACCTCAAGGCCGATCAGCTTCTCGATGGCCAGGCAGTAGGCGTGCTCCTGGTTCATCGGCGCGACGTAATCGAGCCGGTCGAAATAGGGAATGTTCTGGAGATAGGTCTTCTGCTCCATCAGCTTTTCGGTGCCGCGATGCAAAAGGCCGATATGCGGATCGACGCGCGTAATGACTTCGCCGTCCAGTTCCAGCACGAGGCGTAACACGCCGTGCGCCGCCGGATGCTGGGGGCCGAAATTGATGGTGATGCGTCCGTCGTCCGTATGTTCCGGATGCGCGATCCAGGGCGGCGTCTCGTCGGGGCGGAATTCGGGAAGATCAGTCATGTGTAAGCTTTCCACCCTCCCCTTGAGGGAGGATCGAACGATGGAGCGAAGCGAGATCGTTCGGGGAGGGGTACGCCGAGGCGCCGATCACGGCATACCCCTCCCCGAAATTCGCTTGCGCAAATTTCGAACCGCCCTCAAGGGGAGGGTTGCAAGAGAGAGATTTGCCTTGGTACCCCACGATCATTCCCTACTCACTATTCGCCACTCGCTATTCGCCTTTTTTTGCCGCCGCCTTTTCGTCGCCCGGCAGGATGTGCGGGGCGCCTTCCCAGGGGCTCATGAAATCGAAATCGCGGTATTCCTGCACGAGCTGCACGGGCTGGTAGACCACGCGTTTGCTGTCGTCGTCGTAGCGCAGCTCGACGAAGCCGGTGACCGGGAAATCCTTGCGCAGCGGATGGCCTTCGAAGCCGTAATCGGTGAGCAGCCGCCGCAGATCGGGATGGCCCTCGAATTTGATGCCGTAGAGATCCCACGCCTCGCGCTCGAACCAGCCCGCGCCGGCAAAAACCGCGGTCGCGCTGGGCACCGCCGTCGCCTCGTCGGTCCGGATCTTCACGCGGATGCGCCGGTTCCGGGTCAGCGAGAGCAGGTGATAAACAACATCGAACCGCTTTTCTCGGGCAGGCCAGTCGTTGCCGCAGATGTCGATCAGCGTCTTGAATTCGAACGCCGGATCGTCGCGCAGATAGGTCAGCACGCGGACGATATCGGCCGCCGCGGCTTCCACGGTCAGCTCGCCGTGGGTGATGGTTGCGCCCGTCACCGCGCCGGGAATTGCGTTGGAAATCTCGGTCCCGAGGGTTGCAAGGTCGGTCACCGCGATTCCTCCGCCGCAACGATATAGTGGCTCACATACTCCTCGAATTCCTCGAGGAACGGGCGCACTTCCTGCTCGACCACGGCCTTGTCGGGCATGATGCCGGCGAAGGCGCGGATCGCGTCCATATTGTCCCAGTGCGTAACGACAACGAATTCGATGCGGTTGCGCTCCTTGCGCTCCAGCACGGTGTAGGCGACGAAGCCTTTGATCTCGCGCAGGCGCGGCGCAAGCACGTCGGCGAAATGGTGCCGGTACATGTCCGCATTGTGTTCGAGGGCGACCCCGCGCCAGATACGAACGATCATGGGATCACCGCTCGATTGTGCCGGTACGGCGGATTTTCCGCTGCAGCAGCAGGATGCCGTAGAGCAACGCCTCGGCGGTCGGCGGACAGCCCGGCACGTAGACGTCCACCGGCACGATGCGGTCGCAGCCGCGCACGACGGAATAGGAGAAGTGGTAATAGCCGCCGCCGTTGGCGCACGAACCCATCGAGACGACGTAACGCGGCTCCGGCATCTGGTCGTAAACCTTGCGCAAGGCAGGTGCCATCTTGTTGCACAGCGTTCCGGCGACGATCATCACGTCGGACTGGCGGGGGCTGGCGCGCGGGGCGATGCCGAAACGCTCCAGATCGTAGCGCGGCATGGACGCCTGCATCATCTCGATGGCGCAGCAGGCCAGCCCGAAGGTCATCCAGTGCAACGATCCGGTGCGCGCCCACGCGATCAGCGCGTCCAGGTTCGCCACCAGGAACCCCTTGTCGGCGAGTTCGGTCTGCATGGCATTGAAATAGGGATCGGCATCGGTGACGGGCCCTGCCCCTTCGACGCCCGCACGCGCGCCCGCTCCTGAAGGGATCACTCCCATTCGAGCGCTCCCTTCTTCCATTCGTAGATGAAGCCGACCGTCAGCACCCCCAGGAACACCACCATCGACCAGAAAGCGAACTGGCCCGTATCACCCAGCGTGATCGCCCAGGGAAACAGGAACGCCACTTCGAGGTCGAAAATGATGAACAGGATGGAAACCAGGTAATAGCGCACGTCGAACTTCATGCGCGCGTCGCCGAAGGCGTTGAAGCCGCACTCGTAGGCCGAGAGCTTTTCGGGGTCGGGGCTTTTGGGGGCGATCAGGGCCGGCACGATCATCAGTCCGGCCGAAATCACGGCGGCGATGGCGATGAAGATCAGGATCGGCAGGTATTCGAGGAGCAGTTTTTCCATCGGTCTTCCAACACACCCGGGAGGGCGGTTTTTGGCGCCGGCCGCCGGGATGCCGCGATTTTTCGCGGGCGCAGTACAGTAACGGCCCTAACGCTGATTTAGAACGGGTTTAGACCAGGAATCGGCCGCAGGAAACAGGGAAAATACGGAAAAATCCCGGGGGTGTTTCGCCTGGAAACGACCATCTCTGGTCCGCCGGCGGCACCGCCAAACCGGGTTTGCATGGCACCCACTGCACAGGTGCCGCACGCGGCCCCATTGTTCTTAGTTCGTTCCGCGATGATAGAGTCCGCCACCGTGAGTCACGCCCCGCTGCGCAAAATCATCCATGTCGACATGGACGCGTTCTATGCGTCCGTGGAGCAGCGTGACAACCCCAGTCTGAAAGGCAGACCGATCGCGGTAGGACATGGGGCGCGGCGCGGGGTGGTTGCGGCCGCGAGCTACGAGGCCCGCAGCTTCGGCGTGCACTCGGCCATGCCGTCTACCACGGCGATGCGCAAATGCCCGCAACTCGTGTTCGTGCCGCCGCGATTCGAGGTCTACCGTGCCGTGTCCCGTCAGATCCGCGCCATCTTCGCCCGCTACACAGCGCTGATCGAACCCTTGTCGCTCGACGAGGCTTACCTTGACGTGACGGAAAACCTCCGCCGCCTGCCCACGGCGACGGCGACCGCCGGCGAGATTCGCGCCCGCATCTTTTCCGACACCGGGCTCACCGCGTCGGCGGGCATCTCCTACAACAAGTTCCTGGCCAAGCTCGCCTCGGACCAAAACAAGCCCAACGGCCAGTTCGTCGTGACGCCCGCTGGCGCCGCGGCCTTCATCGAGGCGCTGCCGGTCGGCAAATTCCACGGCGTGGGTCCGGTTACGGTCGAGAAGATGAACCGGCTGGGCATTTTCACCGGCGCCGACCTCAAGCGCCAGACGCTCGCCTTCCTGCGCCAGCATTTCGGCAAGTCCGGCTTCTGGTATTACGACATCGCGCGCGGCGAGGACGACCGCCCCGTGGTGCCCGACCGTCCGCGCAAATCGTCGGGATCGGAAACCACCTTCCCCGACGACCTCACCGATCCCGCCGCCGTGGAGACCCACATCGCGGAGATGGCCGATGATGTGTGGGCGTGGTGCGCCAAGGCGCAGGTCTACGGCCGCACCGTGACGGTGAAGATCAAATATGCCGATTTCCGCATCGCCACGCGCAGCCGCACGCTGCTTTCGCCCGTCGAATCCCGCGAGACGCTGCACGAGGCGAGCCTGGCGCTCGTCCGCACGGTCTACCCGCTCTCCATCGGCGTGCGCCTCGTGGGCGTGACGGTTTCGCACTTCGACGATGGCGACCCGAGTCCGCAGCTCGATTTCGATCTGCCGATGCCGTGAGCGTTACGTCCCGGCGGCAAGCTGGCGGATCTGGACGATCACGAATTCGGCGGGCTTGAGCGGTGCAAATCCGATCTCGATCGCCACGGTGCCCTCCTCCGACGGCGGGTTGATGGTCTCGTCGCAGCGCACGAAATAGGCCTGTTTCGGCGTCGGCCCGGCGAAGGCACCCTGCAGGAACAAGGCGTGCAGGAAGGCGCCGACATTCACCCGGATTTGCGCCCAAAGCGGGCCGCTGTTGGGCAGGAACCCCGCCCATGTGGTGCCGCGGCACACGCTCTCGGCGATGAAGAACATAAGCCGGCGGACGGAAACGTATCTCCACTCGCCGCCCGTCGCGTCGTCGCCCGCCAGGGTGCGCGCCCCCCACACCACCGGCCCGGCGCCGGGAAACTCGCGCAGGCTGTTGACGGCGAGCGGATTGAGAATCCCGTTCTCCGCATCCGAAAGCCGGACGGCGAGGTCCTCAATGCCCGCGATCGTGGCCTCCTGGCCGGCAGGAGCCTTCCACACGCCGCGCGCCGCATCGGTGCGCGCCCACACTCCGGCAACGCTGCCGCTTGCGGCGATGGTGCGCGGCTCACCGTTTGCCAACGGATCGGCCATCACCGTGCGCGGAAAATAGAGCGCCGCGTCGGCGCTGCGCAGACTGGCGTTCTTCCCCAGCCATTGCGTGATACCGGCCATGCTGTCGGGGGCACCGTCCAGCGGCGGATCGACCAGGTACATCGCCTTGCGGGCGGAGCACAGTGGCCCGGCGGCGGCCGCCACCGCGCCTGCATCCGCCTCGGGCAGTTTCATCGTGGCCGGTACGCAGAGAATGTTGAACAGATCGACGCCCGCAAGCGCGTAGAGGCCCGTCTTGGCGGTCTCGTCGCCCAGGATTCCCTTGGCGAGCCCCTCAGCATCGTCGACGCGGACCACAGCGGCCTGCGTGCCGCCGTTGGCGAAGAACTGCTGCACGGCATAGCTCGCCTCGCTCGCGGCATTCAGCCCGCCGAACTGCTGTTCGAAGTCCGTGAAACTTGAAACCGTCACCGGCGCGTTCACCGGCCCGGACGCGAACACATCGACGAAGGCCGCGATCGCCGTGGGCACCCCGGCGATGGGATACGCCCCGCTTGGGACCTCCTCGACGTAAACGCCCGGATATTTGTTTTGCGACGGCATGTCCCCCTCCCGTTCGGCATCGCCGCTCGGACGACGGCACCACCGAAGTGAAACATACTTTTTGCCTGCATGTATGTGGGGCGCCGATAAAAACCGGAAAAGTGCCGGCGGTCGCGCGCCGGCGATGGACCAACCTGCCCGAATACCGGGAGGTTGATGGCGGGAGCGACGGGGCTCGAACCCGCGACCTACGGCGTGACAGGCCGTCACTCTAAACCAACTGAGCTACGCCCCCGCGGGCGCCCCGCGGCCTTGGCTGCGAGGGACGGCCGATGTAGGGCCGGGCCTTGGCCAAGTCAAGCTGAGGCTGATTGCCCCGGAAGTGGTTCAGTAGACGGCATATTAGCGCGCCCGCCCGGCTCAGCCGCCCCGATGGCCGCGGTGTCCTTGGTCCGGGGGCGGGGTCTGGTCCTGACCGGGTGTCTGTGCCCCCGCAGGCTTGCCTGGCCGGAGCTCCTGGGGCGTCAGCACGCCGTCATGGTTCTGGTCGTATTCGGCGAACAGCGCCCGTGCCGTGCCGGCGAATTCGTCGAAATCCACCACGCCGTCGCCGTTCCAATCCTGCAGCGGCGAGATGGCGGACTGGTCCTCTTTCCAGCGCTGCTGGTTGACGGCACGGACTTCATCCTGCTCCAGCACGCCGTCGTGATTGAGATCGGCCGCGTCGAAATCTTTGCGCAGCCCGGCTTCAAGTTGTGCGCGCGTGAGCCGTCCGTCCTTGTCGACATAACGCAGCAGGATCTGCACGGGGCCGTGCCATTCGTCTTCCGGGTGCTGCGGTCGCTGCGGGCCGCCTCCGCAACCGGCGATCGAGAGGGACAGCGCGAAGCCGACGGCGGCACGCAGAAGCGTTGGACGCATAACCTACCCTCTCCGGGACACCTGAGCTTAGCGGATGCCGCGGCTGTTAAGATAGCCGCCGAGCTTCCGGTCTTCCGCCAGGATATGCTCCATTAACCAGTGCTTGAGGAAACGCAGCACCTCGAGGGCGCGGATGGAGCGGTCGTCGCCGGCCCCGCCTGCGATCGAGGGCACGTCCTTAAGGGCCTCCACCAGCAGGCGATGCGCCGCGATGTGGCGGTCGGACTCCGGGTAACCGGCAAACCGCATGTAATTCTCTTCATGTACGAAATGATCCGCGGTGAGCACAGCCAGCCGGCCGAACAGCGCATCGAGTGCCGCCTTCGGCTCGCCCGACAGGATCGCGTCGTAGTAGTCGAGCACCATCTCGTTCAGCTTGCGGTGCTCCGCATCGAAGATGGCAACGCCCGTCCCGGCATGGTCGATCCAGCTCGGCGACTGCGCCGCCTCCTCCTCGAGCGAGGCCGGAAACCGCGACGCCGCGGCAGGCGACGGCGCTTCGCGCGCAACGTCTTCGAAGCAGGCGTCGTGGATCGTGTCGAGCAGGCTGTCGGCCAGCGGCGGCTTTTCCAGCAGCTTGAGCGAAAGGCGTTCGGCGCGCGACGCCATTTCCGCATCGATGCGCCCGGTCATCATCACGGCCGGCGTGGTATCACCGTTCGTGCGCAGGTGATCGAGCAGCTCCAGGCCCGTCATGTCGCTGAGGACGCCATCGGTCACCAGACAGTTTGCATGCGATGCGCCGTCCAGGATGTAGTCCCGGCCCGAGGCATAGTCCCGGCCGGCGTATTCGTAGACGTCCAGCAGGATGCGCGTTGATTCCCGTACCGCGGCATCGCTCGCCACGATATCTACCCTGACGTGTTGACCCGGTGCGGTATCGTTCATCCAGCCACCCTTTCGGCGCAATCTTAGTTCTCCCCTCTCAACGCGCCGCCGTGACATAACTTGGGTGGGGCGCCTCGTCGCAGGCAGAACGGCGGCATTCGGGTCAAGCCAAGGGCGGGTCAAGCCAAGGGATCGTGCCCGGTTTGAAGGCTTCCGCCCCGTCTTCCGCCGCCGCCGCCGTTATGCCCGCGGCTGCCTCCGCCGCGGCTTTGGCCCTGGCTGCTGCCGCTTTCGGAGGCAGCACCGCCGCCTTCCATCTCGTCGGGCGTGAGCACGTCGTCGCCGTCGCGATCCAGTTGGTCGAACAGGGCGTGGGGCGCGGCGGCGAATTCCTTGAAATCGATCACGCCGTTGCCGTTCCAGTCGATCACCCGCGGCTGCGAGGGATCTTCCGTCGCGCGCACAACATTGACGGGGCGCACTTCGTCCGACTCGAGCACGCCGTCGCGGTCGATGTCCGCCGCGTCGAAGTCCCGGCGTAGCCCTTGCTCCATGGCGCTGCGCGAGACGTTGCCGTCCTTGTCCGCAAAACGCGCCAGCATGAGGACGGGCCCGTGCAACACCGCGTGGCGTTGGGGCGGCGGCGGCGGTGGCGGCGAGGCGCATCCGGCAACGGCCGCGGCCACGGCAAGCGCGGCTCCGGCACGGATCAAACTCCTGTGCATGCCCTTCCTTCCATTTTTGAGGTAACGCGGGCCACGGGCAAAGCCGTCGCGATGCCGTTGCCGCGGCTGTCGCACTTCGAGGGACACCCTTCGCTGAATTCAAGGCTGGCGTAAGCTACCCGAAGCTACGCAGCAGCGAAGGCTGGTGGGCGGTGAGAGTTTCGAACTCCCGACCCTCTCGGTGTAAA
>Ga0187810_10000228_pt1 | contig 24390 bp, 25 predicted proteins | sample NC_wetland_sal_i_9_FD_132963 | JGI IMG/M metagenome (GOLD analysis project Ga0187810, IMG submission 132963) | Wetland sediment microbial communities from Neuse River Estuary, North Carolina, USA - ASW_5 | ecosystem: Environmental > Aquatic > Freshwater > Wetlands > Sediment | place: USA: North...
ACGCACGCCCCAGGGTGTGGTGGTACTGGAAACGGTTTCGATGCGTTCGATGTCTTCGTGATGGCGTTCGCCCTGACCGGCAGCATCGCTCATGGAATCCCCTCCTGCGCCCAAATTCGACAGCGCCCGACTTTAGTCGCGCGGTGCGAAGGATTCGTCACGATTCGTTGAAAAGAGGGGTCGTTTTACGGCAATTCGTAGGTCACCGCGTTCCAGAAGCGCACGCGGTGCGAACCGGTCTTGCGGAAGCCGCGGCGGGACAGTTCGCGACCGATCATGGCGTTGAAATAGCCGTGTGCCACCAGCACCGTGGTGCCTTCGCTCTGCGCCTTGGCGGTGAGGATGTCGGCGGCGCGCTTGGCGCGCTGCTTGGCGCGGCGGTAGTTCTCGATCTCCGGGTGATAGCCGACATGCCAGAGGATGCGGCTCATCACCGCCCAGGCCGGAACGCCGAGCCGCAGCAGCGGGATGCGCGGGCTGGCCAGCGGCGCCTCCTCGAACAGGGGATCGGCGATCAGCTCGGCCTTGGGCGCCAGCGCCCTGGCGCTGTCCTGGGCGCGCGGGCGGCCGCTGGTGTAGACGGCGGATAGTTCCTTCATCAGGTCCTGCACTTCTTCGGGCGGGACGCTTTCGGGATCGAGGCCGGCGGCTTCGTAGGCGTCGATATAGGCGCGGAAGCCGCGATGGCTGGTGCGCTCGCCGTCGGCGATCGCCGGGCGGCCGTGTCGGACCAGGACGATGCGCAACGCCGCTTCCGTATGGGCGTGGCGGCGCGTCCGGCGTGCGAGTCGCATCCGGGCTCTGGCGAAAACGGACGGTTCGGCGCTAATGGGCGCTCCTTGCAGCGTCATCCGGACACGCTACGATTGACGGTAAAGTGCATCTTAAGTCGCGACATCTGCAAGGCGAAAAAGGGATGACCTCATGGAACAGGCCGGTATGAAAGGCAAGACCGCGATTGTCACAGGTTCGGCAACCGGCAGCGACGCCGCCGCGGCTTTGGCTTTCGCGCAGAACGGCGCCAATGTCGTGGTGAATTTTACCAAAAGCGAAAGCGAGGCCTGGCAGGTCGCCGAGGGCGTCCTGCAGGCGGCGCGGACGCCCTCCTGATGAGGGCGACATCGCACGCGACGAGGACTGCCGCAGGATCGCGGCGGCGGTGGAAGCCTTCGGGCGCATCGACGTTCCCGTCAACAATGCGGGCATCACCAAATTCGCCGGCCATGCCGATCTCGACGCCTTGACCGCCGCCGACTTCGTCAGGTTGATCGACGTCGACCCGGTCGGCACCTGTCAGCTGGTGCGCGCCAGCCTTGCCGAGCTGAAGGCGCGGCACGGCACCGGAGAGCTCCTGACGGTCGACGGCGGCTTCCACCTCAGCGTGGGGCCGGCAGGCTTCCGCTGATGACTTCGGAACGATTCGCAAGGCTTACGAATCGGTTATTCGCCGCCTAAATGGGCAGCACATTGCTCAAGCCGTGCCCAGGCCGGTGTTGCTTTACGACAACTTGGCTGGAAAACCGGCCTTTGTGCCACATTTTCGGCAGATTCGTTGCGGTTTTCAGGTTGCCTTCCGGGAGGCATGGCCCGACACCTAAGATTGCACGGCGACGGTTGCCGTTGCGAGATCCTATTCGAGGGCAATGACCATGACATCGACCGGCCTGAAACTCACCTTTGCCGTGGCGGCGCTCGCAGCCGCGACAGGCACGGCCTATGCCGATACCGACTACGGTACGGTTTCGGCCTATGTGGCCATGCAAAGCGACTATCGCTATCGCGGCATCAGCCAGAATTCGAAGGAGATCACTCCCGAGGGTTCCATCAACTGGTCGGGCCCGATGGGTTTCTATGCGGGTACCTGGCTCGCCAAGACCAATTGGAGCGGCAACGACCCGTCCTTTGAAATGGACATCTACGGCGGCAAGCACTTCGATCTGGACGGCACCGATCTCAATATCGAGGCCTATTACTACTCCTATCCGGATGCCTCCTTTCCCGGTACCAAGGCCAGCTATTACGAGACCATCGCCCAGCTCAGCCACACCTTCGGCAAGCTGACGCTGACGGCGACCGGTTCCAATTCGCCGGAATGGAGCCTGTCGGGCGGCACGGGCTGGTATGCCGCCGGTACGGCTTCCTACGCGCTCACTGATTGGCTCTCGCTCAGCGGCACCGTCGGCCATCAGTGGGTCAAGGCGGCGCCCTCCGACTATACCCATTGGGATCTCGGCGCCACGGCAACCTGGAAGAGCTGGTCGCTCGACGTGCGCTATGTCGGCAACGACATCAGCAGCGGCGACTGCTCGACTTTCTGGATGAGCACGCACAATGCCTGCAAGGGCACGGCGGTGGTGACGCTCACCTACAACATCTCCGACATCTTCAAGTAATTACACGGCGCCCCCCCGGAGCCGGGCCCCGCGGAGGAAACTCCGCGGGGCTATTTGTTTGAAAGCCGAAAATGTTGGCACATTTTCGGCGTCCTTAATCGCCGGCGGGGCGCCTCCGCGCCCCTTGGCTCCCGCTGCCAGGAGCGCAATAGGAAAAGTGCATAGCGATTTTCCGTAAATTGCGCGACCCTAAAGCCAGCTGCGCGGCCGTTACCCACAGCCCCAGGTCAAAACCTGTGGCTGTGGGTTTTATTCGTAATGCTTGAGCCTGGGCCAGATGCGGGCGAGCGCCTGCTTGGGGCCGTTCAGCACATAGATCGGCTGGCCCGTCTCGTAGGGCATGGCATAGGGATCGTCGAGGAAGCCCGCCTGCCGCATCGAGGAATACATCGGATAATCGCTTTGCCTGCCGCCGATGACGATCACCACGCTGCCGTCGTATCCGTGGGTGCCCCAGAGATAATAGTTGTTGTGGCCGCTGATGGCGGGCGGCAGCCCCAGGCGCGCGCCGTAAACGTCGATGGCGGCCGCTTCCCCGTAATTGCGGCCGAAGAAGACCGCCTTGGCGCGCTCTTGCGGCGGCAGCGCCCAATAGACCTTGGCCACTTTCGCGGCCATCGCGGGCCAGCCGTGCTGGTCGGCGAAATGCTGCGGCAGGCGGCCCTGCTTGAGGTTTTCCCCGGCCGTGGCGGAGGGACCCAGGCCGAGCGCCGCCGCATAGCGGATATAGGGTTCCTCAGGCAGGACCGGGATGGCGAGCGGTATGGGAACGATGCCGGAGAGGGTCACCGCGACGAGAATCGTGCTGCGCCATCCCGCATCCTTCACCCAGCCCTCGATGGCGGCGGCGCCGATGGCGAAGAGGATGGGATAGATCGAGGTGAGGAAATAACCCTTGCCGTGGCTGACGACGAAGAAGGTGAAAAGCAGCGCATAAGCAATCGGGAAAGCGCGATAGACGGCGTATTTCGGCTTGTAGAGCGAAGCCCACAGCCCGGCGAGCCAGACCGGCGCCGCCAAGAAACCGACCAGCAGCAATTGCTGGAAGAAGTACGCCGGCGGCGACAGCGCGACGTTCTTGCCGTTCATGGCGGCCCGGCCCAGTTCCAGGAAAGGCCAGCCATAGGCCTGTTGCCAGAGGATGTTGGGCAGCACCAGCGCCAACGCCATCAGGGCGCCGATATAGACCCAGGGGCGCAGCAAGGAGCGGCGCAAGGGTGTCGCCAGCAATCCCACGGCCAGGGCCGCGAGATAGAAGGCGATCATGTATTTGGAGAGCAGGCTCGCTCCCGCCACCAGTCCGAACACCGTCCAGAGCCGCTCGTTACGGGTCTGTTCGATGCGCAGCAGAATCCAGGCGCAGAGGAGCCAGCTGATCGGCTGGAAGGTGTCGGTGGTGAAGAGCAGGCCGATGGCGAGGAAGTGCGGCGCCAGAAGTGCGCAAATGCCCGCCAGATATTGGGCGAAACGGCCGCCGCCCACGGCAGCGGCGAATTCCGCCGTCAGCCCCACCGTGGCGGAGAGCGCCAGTGCCGGAATCAGGCGGAAACCGGTAAGCCAGTCGCCGAACAGCCAATGCGAAAAAGCCGCCAGGAGCGGCACCAGCGGCGGCTGATCGACATACCCCCAGGCGGGGTGCTGTCCGCAGACGATGAAGTAAAGCTCGTCGCGGAAGATGCCGTAGCCCTGGTTGAAAAGAAGATGGATGGCGAAAGCCGTGAAACCCAGTATCAGGGATGGCCGGGTCCAACGCTCCAATTTGTTCATGACTGCCCCCTCGTCCGGCACGTGCAGGACGAAAGCGGTAGCAGAAAACGTTGACGGGATGGAGGCGGTGTGAAGGCGGGCTTGCCAAGCGTAGCTCGCGGCAGAGAGGTCCGGCATCGCCCACGGGGCTACGCCGGACAAGCTTCCCTCGCTTCGCGAGCGAAGCTTGGTCGGAGAGAGAGGATTCGAACCTCCGGCCCCCACGTCCCGAACGTGGTGCTCTACCAGGCTGAGCTACTCTCCGGCCTTCATGCCTTGCGGGCAAGGCGGGGGGTTATAGCGGGGCATGTCCGGGGCGGCAAGCCGACGATTTCCCGCAAATCCGCGCCTTGCGGGCAACGGCCGGAGGAAACAGGGGGCGGTCGCGAGGACCGCCCCCGGCTATATTAGAATCGTTCGCCCACCATCGCCTCGCTTTTGGCCCAAAGCGCCTTGGCGCGTTCGGGATCGAGGGCGTAGTCGCGCACGCCACCCAGCACGTCCGTGCCCTCTTTCCGCTCGGCTATATGGCAATCCTCGCAGAATTTGCCGCCGACCAGTTCCGCCGGGGCACGCACGCCCGCCCACAGCGTGGTGGCCGCACCCTGGGGGATGGTCTTCAGCTTGAATTCCGGCGTACCCGGCCGGCGGTTCTTGTTGAGGTTTTCCAGCATTTTCTCCAGCGCGTCCGGCGCCATGTGGCGGTCGAGTTCGGTTCTGATGCCGCCCGGATGCACCGCCGCGGCGCGGATGCCTTCGGCTTGGTGGCGGCGGTCGAACTCCACTGCGAACAGGATATTGGCCGTCTTGGAGCGGCCATAAGCGACGAACTCGCTGTATTCCGTGTGCTCGAAATTGGGATCGTCGAGATCGACGTCCGAGTAGCGGTGGCCCGAGGACGACAGATTGACCAGCCGCGAGCCCGGCTTGAACAGCGAAGCGATGCGGTTGACGAAGACGAAGTGCCCCAGATGATTGGTACCGAACTGGGTCTCGAAGCCGTCGGCGGTGAAGCTCTTGGGGCAGGCCATCACGCCGGCATTGGCGATGACGAGGTCGAATGTCTCGCCCTTCTTCACCAGCGCGTCGGCCGCCGCCCGCACGCTCTTGAGCGAAGCCAAGTCGAGTTCGATCAGCTCGAAGCCGCCTTGCTTAAAGGCGCGCAAGGCTTCGGTCGCCCGCCGCCCCTTGGCAAGGTCGCGCACAGCCCCCACCACATGCGCGCCATGGGCCTTGAGGGCGCGCGCCGTCTCCACGCCCAGACCGGCCGAGGTGCCCGTCACCAGCACGCGCTTGCCGGTCAGATCGATGCCTTCGAGCACCTCGTCGGTGGTGGACTGGGCGCCAAATACCTTGGTCATGTTGCAATTCTCCTTTTGGGGAAAGGCCGGAGCCCGGCCGCTTCCCGCTAAGTGATGGTTTTTACGGGATTTCCTGCGCCCGATCGGCTCGAATTCTTGCCCGATCCTCTCACGGCCTTGCGTCCGGGGGCGGCGCAGCCGATCTTGCAGCCATGCTGCACGACCTTATCCCCTTGCGGGCCCTGGCGCTCCGCCACACCGCCGGATACCTGACGCCGACTTCCATCCCCCATGTCAGCATCGTGGTTTCACTGCACGCCACACCGCCGACCGTGGGCGTCTACCGCCCCATGCTCTGCCTGGTGCTGCAAGGCGCCAAGGAAGCCACCATCGGCGGACGCGTGCTGCGCTACGACGAGGCCAGCTATTTCGTCACCTCGCTCGACCTGCCCGCCTCGGGCCGCGTCGTCGAGGCCAGCCGAGAGCGCCCTTACATCTGCCTCTGCCTGGCGCTCGAACCCGAGCCGCTGACCGCGCTTTTGCCGGAGGTGCCGCAGAACGAGACCCAGGGCGCCGCCTTCGCCGTCAGCCCCGTCACCGCAGAGCTGCTTGCCGCCTGGCTGCGCCTGCTCGCCCTTCTCGATTCCCCCACCGACATTCCGGTGCTGGCGCCGCTGTTCGAGCGCGAGATTCTCTACCGTCTCCTGCAAGGCCCGCAGGGCGCGGCGCTGCGCCAGATCGTGCGCGCCGGCAGCCGCATGTCGCAGGTGCGCCGTGCCATCGGCTGGATCAAGGCCCATTTCGACCAGCCGATCCGAATCGAAACCCTGGCGGAAAAAGCCGGCATGAGCCCGGCCACCTTCCACCGCCACTTCAAGGCGGCCACCGCCATGAGCCCGCTGCAATACCAGAAGAACCTGCGCTTGCAGGAAGCAAGGCGGCTTCTGGTCGGCAACCGCGACGCCGCCCATGCGGCTTTTGCCGTAGGCTACGAAAGCCCTTCGCAGTTCAGCCGCGAATATGCCCGCCTTTTCGGCATCCCGCCCGCGCGCGACGCCTTGCGCCTGCAAGGCGCGGGAACGGACGAAACGGCAGCTATAGGCTAGAGGCGGTGCCATCCGAAGCTGCGCAGCAGCAAAGGATGGCTGGGGCGCCAGGATTCGAACCTGGGAATGCCGGAATCAAAATCCGGTGCCTTACCGCTTGGCGACGCCCCAAGAGGGGGCGGACCATACCGATGGGGGCCTGCTCTTTCAACGTTGCCGCCCGGGGATAGGGGCAGCCGGGCGTCAGGCCGCATCCACCAGCACGATTTCGGCGTCTTCCAGCGCTTTCACCGTGATCTCGGTCTCGCCGGTGATGGCGGCGCCGTCGCGAGGGGCGAGGCGCACGCCGTTGACTTCCACCGCACCGTCGGCCGGCACCAGGTAAAGATGGCGGGCCGCCTCAGTTTCGTATGTGGCGCTGCTGCCCGCCTTGAGCGTGGCGCCCAAAACGCGGGCATCGCTGCGGATGGCGAGCGCCTCGCCGTCGCCCGGGATGCCGCTCGCCAGGGTGACGAATTTGCCCGCGCGGCCGGCCTTGGGGAACGGCTTCTGGCCCCAGCTCGGCGGATTGCCGCGCGAAGTGGGCAAAATCCAGATCTGGAACAGGCGCGTCTCTTCCGCTTCGAGATTGTACTCGGAATGGACGATGCCGGTACCCGCGCTCATCACCTGCACGTCGCCCGCAGCGGTGCGGCCCTTGTTGCCCAGGCTGTCCTGATGGCTGATCGCGCCCTGGCGGACATAGGTGACGATCTCCATGTCGGAATGGGGATGGGGCGGAAAGCCGTTGTTCGCCGCGATCTCGTCGTCGTTCCAGACGCGCAGCAGGCCCCAATGCAACCGCTTGGGATCGTGATAATCGGCGAAGGAGAAGTGATACTTGGTGTTGAGCCAGCCGTGGTTGGCGGCGCCGAGCTGGTCGAACGGCCTGACTTCGATCACGTCACGTCTCCCGCGAGAGGAATTGCAGCGAACACATAGGAACGCACAATCCGCCGTTCAATGCGCGATTGAAAAGTTGCCGTTACGAGAAGCGGGTTTCCAGCCGGGCGAGGATTTCCTCGACCGAGAAGCCGAGGGCATCGAGCCGCCCGGCGCGGGACAACAAGGCCAGTCCGCTCAAGGCGGCGGCGACCAGGAGCACGTCGCACTGCGCTTCGCGGCTGCCCGAGCTTTGTCCGGAAACATCCGACAGCACCTTGAGGGCGGCGATCAGGCGGCCGTTGAAAAGGCGTTCCCCCTCGCCGTTGCCGGCATTGGCGGGCAGCGCCGCCGAGCCGGCGGCGATGGTTTCGGTGGTGCGCAGCAGCGACAGCGCGGCGGCGGCGGCGGCGGCCAGCTTGCCTTTGCCTTCGCAACCGGCGGCGGCGCCGCGCATGGCCCGCGCCAGGGAAGACAGGTCCTCCGCCGCCAGGGCCAGCAGCAATTCGTCTTTGCCGGTGAAATAGCTGTAGAGCGCAGCGGGGGCGAAGCCCGCTTCGGCCGCCACGCTGCGCAGCGACAGTTCGCGTGCGCCCTCGCGGGCGGCAACCCGGCGTGCGGCTTCCAAAATGGCGGCGCGCGTCGCGAGGTGCTCGCGCGCGCGCCTTTCAGTACGTTTCGCCGCCCTATCGAGCCCTTCGGTCATGGGCCCATGATAGGCGATTCGCCGGGAAACCCCGGGCGATTATTTCTTCTTGGGGCAGCCGGTCAGGCCGTCGCCCATATTACAATAGGCGTCGTGCAGGGTCATGTAGTCGCTCACCACCTGCTTTTCCGTGGACACGGTCTGCTGGTAGTTCTTCTGCAGCTTCGCTTCGGAATCCTGCAGGTCGGCCAGCTTGGCCTTGTCGTCCTTGCCCTGCGCATCGGTGATGGCCTTTTTGTTGTCGGCGCTCTGTTTTTCGACGCAGTCATAGAAGGGCTGCAACGCGGCCTGGTAGATCTTGACGTTCTTGAGGGCATCCAGCGCCACCTTGTGGGCATCGTCCGGCGTCTTGCCGGCGATCTCGCCGATACCGGGAATGGCCGGCGCAAGCGGCGAGGCCCCGCACATATCGGCTGCAAATGCCGGGGCTGCCACGAAAGCGGCAACAGCCGCAGCCAGACAAACGCGATTCAACATCATCCTGAAACTCCCCTGGATGTGATTACGGTCCCCAACCGGGCCAGAGATAAGCACAGTTCCGCCGCGGGAATAAAGCGGCTGGGCGCGTTACGTTAATCCGGCATAAGGCGGGGCCGGGTCGTATTCCATGGCGCGCTGGACGCTGCGGGCAAAAGCCGCGCCGTGCCAGGCGCCGGTCAGCCACAAAGCCATGTCGATTCCCGCCGAAACCCCGGCCGCAGTAACCACGTTACCATCCCGGACATAACGATAATCGGCAAGCACTTCCGACGCTTCGCCTCGGTTGCGCAAGGTTTCGACAAACGACCAATGGGTGGTCACCCGCTTTCCCCTGGCGGGACCTGCGGCAGTGAGCAGCAGGGAGCCGGTGCAGACACTGGTAATCCATTGCGCCTGCCCGGCAATGGCGGCAATCCAGCCGAGCAGGGCCGGATTCCGGGCCTCGCGCCTTGTGCCGATGCCGCCGGGAACCAAGAGGACCTCGAGATTCGCACACTGGGCGGTTGTGAGGTCGGGCAGTACCCTGAGGCCCTTGGCGCAGCGCACCGGCGCCTCGCATTCGGCGATCAGCTTGACCTCGTGGACCGCTTCCTGGCGCAGCTGCAGCGCAACTTCGTTGGCCATGGTGAAGACTTCCCACGGCCCCGCGAAATCGAGTTCCTCGACATCGTCGAACACCAGAATGCCGATGCGGATCATGGCGGGCTCCCCTGCTCTGCCGCTTTACTTTTGCACCGGCAGCTTCTTCAGCGCCACGGCGAAGCCGTTCACGGCTGCGTGTGCTTCCCGGCGCGGCACGCAAGCCATCAGCCCGGCCACTTCGAAGCCGGATTGCCCGGCAAGCGCGCGCAAATAATTTTCCGCATGCCGCCAGCGGCGCTTGGGACCCAGTTCGAAGCCTTCGCCTTCCTTGGCTTCCACGGTGAAGAGAAAAAAACCGCCTTCGCGCAGCGCCGCCGCCACGCTCCGCATCACCGGGTTGAGATCGCCGAGATAGACCAGCGTATCGGCGGCTAGGATGAGATCGTAGTCCGCTTCGCCCAAGCCGGCTTCGATGTCGCCCGCCGCAAGATGATCGTAGATACCGCGCACCCGCGCTTTGGCGAGCATCGCCGGGCTGAGATCGATACCGTCGAGCCGCCCGGCCCGGTCCTTGAACGCCGCGCCCGAAAGCCCCGTGCCGCAGCCGAGGTCGAGGATGTCCAGTCCCGTCATTCCCGGCATCACCAGCGAGGCCAGCTCGCGCAGGGTCTGCGGCGCGCGGTAGCAAAGCTGCGACAGCATCCGTGCGTCGTAATCGGCGGAGAACTGGTCGAAGAGATGGCGCACATAGCCCGCGTCGGAGCGCGGCGCCGCCTTCATCGCTGCGGCCTCTGCGGCTTTTGCGGCTAGGCCGGGCATATCGGACGGCAGCGCGGAAAAGGCCTCCAAGGCGCGATCGGCCTCGCCCGCTTGCAGCCAGGCGCAGCCGAGATGGTAGCGCGCCTCGCCGAGATCGGGATCGAGCCGCAAGGCGCGCTGGAATTCCGCGATGGCGAGGGGCAGCTGCTCGGTCTTGCGCAGCACTTCGCCGAGCCCCAGCGCGGCTTCGGCGACGCCGGGATAAAGCGACGCGGTCTCGCGCGCGGCTTCGAAGGCGGCGGCGAAATCGCCGGCTGCCGTCAGCGCACGCGCCAGGAGCAGACGCGCCATCAGCCCGCCGCGTCCTTCGCCGATCAGGGCGGCGAGTTTCCCTGCCGCTTCGTCCGCGCGGCCTTCCCGCAGCAGGCTTTCGGCTTCTTCGAGAGGGTTCTCAAACACGCAGGGTGCATTTGCCATTGGTCAGTACCAGCACATCGCGTTCCTTGACCCGGCTGCGGAAGGAGACGACGGGGCCATCCACCCAGATCTGGGTGACCATGGTCTCGCCCGGGAACAGCGGCGAAGAAAACCGCGCATCGAAGCTTGCGATCCTGCCCGCATCGTAATCGCACACCCCTGAGAGCACGGCGCGGCAGGCGGTGCCGTAGGTGCACAACCCATGCAGGGTAGGTCTGTCGAAACGGGCCAGGCGTGCGAAGTCGGGATCGCGGTGCAGCGGATTACGGTCGCCGGAGAGGGCGTAAAGCAAGGCCTGGTCCGGCCGCGTGTCGCATTCGACCACCAGATCGGGTTCGCGCGCCGGCAATTCGTGCGGCAGCGGGCCGCCGTCGCGCGGGCCGCCGAAACCGCCGTCGCCGCGGGCGAACAGCGAGATGGTGCGGGTGCAAAGCGCCTCGCCCGAGGCCTTTTCGCGCACCGTCCGCTCCAACAGGAGCAGGGCGCCGCGGCCAGGGCCTTTGTCGTAAGCACCCGCGACGCGTTCTTCGCAGTTCACATCGGCCTCGACGGGCAGTTTCCGGTGCAGCGTCAGGCGCTCTTCGCCGTGCACCACCATCAGGAAGTTCATGCCCGAACGCGTCAAGGTCGGCATGGCCCAGCCGCCGATCACCGTGGCGAAGCTGGGCACGACCTGCAGATCGTTCTCGTAGACGAAGCGCAACTCCTTGCGGTTGAGGGGATCGCGTCCAAAGCCCACGCCGAGAGCGTAAAGCATGGTGTCGCGGTCGCCGTAATGGAATTCCTCCGACGAACGCAGTTGCATGATCTCGTCATAACGGATGGCCATGGACCGCCCCGGCTGATTTTGTCAGGAAATCGGTGCTACAATATTCTTTCAGGACGGCTTGCGGCAATCGCCGCCGCGGGCTTTTCTGGGACCCGCCCGTTATTTCGAGGGAAGCATGGATCCGTATGCCGAACCGCCGCCGCCGCGCCGCCGTTCCGGGTGCTTCTGGGGCTGTCTGGGCACGCTCTTGGCCATCGTGCTGGTGGTCGCCGGGGTCTTTACCTTCGGGGCCTGGCATTTCTACAAGAGCTTCGAGAACGACGCCCGCATGCAGGCCATCATGGAAACCCTGCGCCATGACGGCCGCGCCGAATTCGTGCTGGGCCGCGACATCGAACTCCTGGAACTGGAAAAGCACACCTACGCCTATGCCACGGGACGCGGCGGCTCGGCCAGCTATGTGCTGCGCGTCGCCGGATCGAAAGGGGAAGGCGAAGTGAAGGTGGACCTGGAACTCAAGGACAACGGCTCGAAGATCACCTTGATGGTCCTTACCGGCAAGGACGGGAAATCCTATTACCTGATCGGCGCCCCGCCCCCGAACCCGATGATGGACAACTCCATCTAGGAAATATCCGGCATCGTCACCACAGGACCTTCGCTCCAGACGTCGGTGAGCGGCACGCCTTGCGTTTCGATCCGGCGCAGCGTGTGTTCGTAGCCTTCGGCGACGGCGCGGTCGAAGCACTTCCAGTCGAGCGGCTCGATCCCCGGCAACAACGGTTCGTAGAGGAAATCGGCTTCGTCGCGTACCAGCTTGCGCTGCGCCTCGGAGCCCAGCGTGCCCGCGCGCATCAGGATGTCGAAGATCGAAGGCGTGCCGCGCATCCTCTGCCACAACAGGCGCCACACCGGGCGTTCGCCGTAGCGGTTGTCGCGCACCGAGAAATCCACGTCACCCGTCACGTCCGAGGCGATCAAGGGCCCGATGCGGCGCTTGCGCATCAGATCGACCGGCAGGTTGTTTACCACCCCGCCGTCGACCAGCAAGTGCCCGCGCAAAGGCACCGGCGGCAAGATGCCCGGCAGCGCCACGCTGGCCCGCAAGGCCCGCCACACCATACCGCTCTTGTGCTCGTGCAGGTGGCCGGTGGTGAGGTCGGCGGATATGCAGAAGAAGGGCCTGGGCAGCGCCTCGATGCGCATCGGACCGAAATGCCGGCGCATCAGCCGCGAGACGTTCTTGCCGCGCACCAGTGCGATCAGCGGCAGGGTGTAATCCGAAAGCGGATGCGCGGTGACGAAGACGGCGCGCAGCCGCTCGGTCAGTTCGTCGATGCTCCATTCGGCGGCCAGCCCTGCGGCGATGATGGCGCCCATGCTGACTCCGCCGAGGGAATCGAAGGGCACGCCCGCTTCGCGGAGCGCCTTGACCACGCCGATATGAGCGAAGCCGCGCGCCCCGCCCCCGCCCAAGACCAGCCCCACCGCCCGTCCGGCGACGAAGCGCGCCAGCCGGGCGATGTCGCCCTGGTGCCCGTCGCGCAGATGATGATGGGCCTCGAACAGCCCGCTGCGCGAGGCGAAGGCTTCCGGCAATTCGGTGTTCGCGCCTTGCGGGTGGAGCAGCAGAAGTTCGGGCAGGCCGCAGACGCGCTCCTTGGGGGTGCGGACCGGGCGCGGCGGCAGCTCCAGACCGGCGCGCGCCAAGAGCAAGATGCGGTCGGCCTGGCGCACGCAAAGCTGGGTCCAGGCGGTATCAGGCCGATCGCCGCGATAGAGCACCATGTCGTGTGCCGCTTCGAAGGCGTTGAACCATTCGGCCGATTGTACCGCCGCTGCGGCATCGAGCACGGCGGCCTTGGAGCCCATTTTGACCAGCGCCTCCGCCAGGAGATGGGCGACGGGCTCCTCGCTCAGGCCATCCTGCAGCGGCACGATGGCGAAGGTCCTGGGCCGCAAACGGTCGCGGCCGCCCTTCGCCGTGTCGCCCAGCCGGTGTGCCATGACGCGCAACATGGCCAGCGTCAGCTGGGGATGTCGCGCCAGCAGGGTCTCGAAGCCGGTCCGGCTGATGCGCAGGATTTCGCTATCGCGCAAAGCGACGACTTCCGCGGCGTGTTCGTCGCCGGTGAGCAGCGACATCTCGCCCACCGTCTCGCCCGGCGGCACATGGGAGACGATGCGCCAGCCGTTATCCGCGTCTTCCACCAGCACGCCGAGGCAGCCGGTGACCACCAGGAACAGCGCCGTCTCGTTGTCGCCCTGCCGCTTCAGCCGTATCCCGCCCGGCAGGCCGAACCAGGCGGCTTCGGAAAGCAGCCGCCTCATGGCGGCGTCGCCGATGCCGGCGAGCAGCGGAAAGCTGCGCAATCTGTCGAACAAGGCCGTGAGGAAGGGATTGTCCGCTTCGGAACGCCAGGAGGAAAACAAGGCCATCGCTCAAGTTCCTCCCTTTCCTCCCTCCTGCTTATTTTACCATGCCGTCCAACCGCCATCGACCGCAAGCGCGGTCCCTGTCACATAACTCGAAGCGGAGCTCGACAGGAACAGCAAGGGACCGGCGATCTCCTCGGGCCGCCCCAGGCGCCCCAGCATGGTCTTGGCCGCCAGGCGCCCGGCAAAGGCCGGATCGTCCTCGGAAACCTTGGGCTGCGGGAAAGGTCCGGGCACCAGCGCATTGACGCGGATTTTCTCGGGCGCGAACTCGGCCGCCAGATGACGGGTAAGCTGCAACAGCGCCGCCTTGGCCGGACCATAATGGAAGGGGCTGGCCTGCTCCGGCTTGGCATAAATGCGCTTGTCCGGCGAAACGGCCGCATACATGGAGGCGATATTGACGATACGCGCTTCGCCCGCAGCGGCAACCCCCTGGCGCAGCGCCGGCAAGGCGGCCCGTGCCGCTTCGAAAGCGGCCGTCACCGACGACATGTAGGTCCGGGCGAAATCGTCCGGCTCAAGCTCCGTGAAAGGCCTGGGCGTCATGGAGATGGCGTTGTTGACCAGCACGTCGAGGCGCTTGAGGCTGCCGAAGAAGCCCCGCACGGACTCGAAATCGGCCATGTCGAAGGCCGCCGCAGCGCAGGAATATCCGGCGGATTTCAATTCGGCTGCGAAATCCTGCAATCTTTTTTCCCGGCGCCCGTTGAGGATGACATGGGCGCCGGCTTCGGCCAGCACCAGCGACATCGCCCGGCCGAGATGCCCCGCCGCGCCCGAGACGAAGGCCGTACATCCGTCGAGACGGAAGCGTTCGTTGCTCATGGCTTGGGCCATAGCGCGGGATTCAGCAATTGCACGGGCAGGCGTGGAATCCGTTCGTCCACGATGCGGGTCTCCTCTTGCGACAGTGCCGGTTTCTGCGACAGGCGAAGATTGGCATCGAGCTGGGCCTCGCTCTCCATGCCCACCACCACGCCGTCGATGAAATTCTGTCCGCGGACATAGGCGAGGCAGAGATCGGCCGGGCTTTCGCGCCCCATTTCGCGCGCCAAGGATGCGATCAGCGCCACCAGCGGGCCGGGCTCGAAGCCTGCGAGGCGCGGCCAGAGCGCGGGATCGCCCGCCGTCAGCAGACCTTGCAGGAAAACGCTGCGCCCATGCACCGTGACCTCCGGCCGGTCGCGGCAAGCTTCCGCCACTTCGCGCCAGCGCCAATCCAACAGGTTGAACGGCATCTGGATTTGGCGGACGTCCGCATCGCCGAGAGCGTCCAGTGCCTCTTGCGGCGACTGCACCGAGACGCCCAATGCGGCGATACGTCCGGCGGCACGCTGTTCGATCAGACGCCGCCAGAGAACGCCCCGATGCGAGGAACGATGTGCGGCCCGGTGAAGCAGGAGACAATCCAGCCGCGCCCGCCGCAAAGCCGCGCACGAGGCCGCCACGCTGGCATCGGCGGCGTCCCGCGCTTCAGCCGGGGATGCATCCGGCGAAAGGGCGCTTAAAGGATCGAGTTTGGTGACGATCGTCACCGGCCGGCCGGACAGCGCTTCTCCCAGCCTTTCCTCGCTTTCGCCGTATGCGCGTGCGGTATCGAAACAGGTGATTCCGCTTTCGGCGGCGCGGCGAAGCAGCGCAACGGCGGCTGCCGCCGAGGGTTTGCCGGATTTGTTGGCAATGCCGTAGTCAAGTCCCAGTTGCACGCAACCCAGGACCAATGCGGCCGCTTTTTCGACCATGGAGTGGGCCATGCCTCGAACTTCCCGGACAAATTGTCAGGACATGGTTAAAAACCGCTTACGGCCTTCTGCTGCGCCGCAACAAAACCCGGGCGGCATCTTGAAACAGGCTTTCGCCACAATAAAGTTGCATACTTCTCGAAGATGCGCGATGCGGACACCGGGCGCGGTGCCTCGCGCTACAGCTAGGTGAGGAATTCCATGAAGAGAAATCTGTTGCGGGCCGCCTTGGTCGCGCTCCTTCCGTTCTGCGCGGCGAGCTTAACCGTCGCGACGATGCCGGCCTATGCCGCCGAAAAAGCCGAACCGCCGAAAGTCAGCAAGTCGATCAACAAGTTTATGGCCGAGGCGAAAAAGGCGAACGACGCCAAGGACTGGCAGACCGTCATCACCAACTGCGAAGCAGCCCAGAAAGTCTCCGACCTCACCGATTACGACAACTACCTGATCAACCGCTTCCTCGGCGTCGCCTATTTCGGCGTCAACGACCACGTCAAGGCAAAGAATGCCTTCCTGGCGGTGATCAAGAACCCCGCCACACCGGAAGAAGACCGCAAATACCTGATCACCCCGGCGATCGAACTGGCCGCCCAAACCAAGGACGACGCGGGCGTCGTCGAAATCGGCAAGCTTGCCGTCCAGGACAACATCGCCAACCCGGAAGTCTTTGCCACCATGGCGATCGCCTACTACCAGCAGGCCGATTACGACAATACGGTCGCCGCCGCGCAAAAGGGCATCGACATGTCCAACGCGGAAGGCAAGATCCCGCAATACAGCCTCTATCAGGTGCTGGCCTTCTCCGACGACCACCTCAAGAAGCGGGCCGACGAACTCAAGGCCTTCGAGCTGATGGCCCGCGACTACGGCAATCCCGACGACTGGCGCTACACCCTCGACCTGTCGCTGGAACAGCTGCCCAGCAAGGACAACTATGCGCGTGAAATCGCGGCGCTGGACATCTATCGCCTGCGCATGATCGTCAATGCCAGCTGGGACGCCACCAACTACGTCGAAATGGCCGATGTCGCGACGGTGATCCGCTCCTGGGGCGACGCGCAAGTGGCGCTCAATGCCGGTCTCGCCAAGGGCATCCTCACCCAGGCGAAAGTCGCGGCGCGGCTTGCCCAGGTCAATGCCGACGCCAGGAAGGACGAGCCGAGCCTGTCGACGGCCGAAAAACTGGCCAAGTCCGGCAAGGAAGCCGTGGGCATCGCCGAAGCCTATTACGGCTACGGCAACTATGCCGCCGCCGCGCGCGTGGCGCAGAAGGCGATCGGGATGGGCGGTATGTACGCCACGGAGGCCCGCCTCGTGCTCGGCATGTCGCAAGTCAGGATGGGCGACGAAGCCGCGGCGGCACAGACGCTGACCAACGTCACCGGCGATCCCGCGCTGGTCCGGGCGTCGCAGCTCTGGAACCTCTACCTGCAGCGCAAGACCGCCAAAGAACCGGCCCCCGCCCCTGCTGCGAAATAAGCCTTAATTCCCATCGCCGGGCATCCCGTCTTGTTGCGGATGCCCGGCGACTCCCCTCAAATTCCCGGGCTTTTCCGGCGGAGACGCTTTGCTCGCCTTCGTGCCGTTATTGATTTATCTGGTAATGGCACCCTTGTCGGTCAGCCTGGCGCTTTGGCTCGCCTTCGCGGCCGTTTTCGCGGTCGCCATCCGCGCCTTCATCGCCACCGGTTCCTTGCGGCTGTTCGATGCCGTGGGACTGGTCCTGTTCGGCGGTCTGGCCGTCTATGACGGCTTCATCGATCCGGGCGGTTCGGCGACCCGCACCAGCATGGTGCTCGAGAGCGGCTTTCTGGCCGGTGCCGTCTGGTCGATGGGGATGCGCCAGCCTTTCACGGCGCAATACGGGTTGCTGTCGGAGCGCTGCGATCCCGCTTTGCTCGATCGCGCCAACACCGTCCTGACCGCAGTATGGTCGACCTGTTTCGCCCTCATGGCGGGCGCCAACGCCTGGGCCGTCGTGCTGCACAGGCTGTCGCCGATCTGGGCGTCGGGACTGGGACTTGCAGCCTTCGCCGCGGCGCTGACCTTTACTTGGCAATTCGGCCTCTATATCGACAAGCGCCCGGTGTCGTGGTTGCGAAGTTCGCGGGATCATTGATGCCGGCGCAAGACGCGAATTCCGGAATCGGCCTGACCGGGACAACCTGTTGAGGCTCCTCATCTAGGCAACGCGCCCATCCTGGGAAGACGGTAGGACAACATGGACGTTGTGAAGGCCCTGGTACCGATCATACGGGACCTTCTCGCCACGTTCGTGTTCGTGTCGCTGTTCTGGATCACGGACGACATCTACCTGGCGACGGCCTTCGGCATAGCGCTGGGCATCGGCCAGACCTTGTGGATGCGCCTGCGCAGGAGGCCCATCGGCCCCTTGCAGTGGCTGAGCCTAGTATTGATCACCGTGTTCGGCGGGGCGACGATTCTCTTCCGCAATCCCCATTTCATCATGGTCAAGCCGACGCTGTTGTGGCTGGCGCTGGGCGTGGTGATGCTTAGGCGCGACTGGATGGCGCCCTACCTGCCGCCGATCGTCACCGAAAATCTCGAAGACCGCCTGATCGTGCGGGCCGGTTACGCCTATGCCGCGCTGATGTTCGCGCTGGCGGTCCTGAACCTGGTCGTCGCCTTCCTCGCCAGCCAGAAATTCTGGTCGATCTATGCGCTGGCGGGCCCCGCGCTGGCGCAAGGCGTGCTGCTGCTCGCCCTCTATTTCCGCTTTCGCAAGCGGATCGTCGAACGCATCCAGGCGCGCGCCGCGAAAGGCCGGGCCGCCGAACCGTCTTGACTATATTTCGTTATTTTCCTAAATAGCGAACATGCAAGACGTGTTCGATGCTTTGGCGCATCCCGTGCGCCGGGAAATCCTGAGGCTCCTGCGCCGCGGCGCCGTGAGCGCCGGCGATCTGGCGGCGCATTTCGAACTCGCCAAGCCGACGCTGTCGGGCCATTTCGCGGTGCTCAAGGCGGCGGGGCTGGTAACGGCCCAGCGCAAAGGCACCACCATCCTCTACCGGCTGAACCTGAGCGTGCTGGAAGAGGCGCTGGCGGCGCTGATGTCGCTCGCCGGAAAAACCGAAAAGGCGGGGGCCAAGAAATGGGCATACGCGCGCCGCTCGTGATGAGCCTCTGCTTGATCGCCGCCATGCTGGCGGTCGGTGCCTGGGTGTGGCCGCAGATTCCCGAAACCGCCCGCCTCGCCGTCCACTGGGGCGCGGACGGACGGCCGAACGGCTACATGCACAGGGAAGCGGCGCTGGCGATTGCGCCCCTGACGGCAGCGGGATTCACCCTGGCCTTTGCCCTGATCGCGCGATTCGGCCGCAACATCGCAAGCAGCGCCGCGGCCTTTGTCGCGGGCTGGCTCGGCACCCTGGTGATGCTGACGGTGGCGCACTTCGCGATTGCGATGCTGGCGCGCGGCGATGCGGCGGACGTGCCCGGCTGTACGAGCTTCATCGCGGCGCTGTTTTTCATCGTGGTCGGCAATTTCCTCGGCAAGACGCGGCCCAATTCCTTCGTCGGCGTCCGCACGCCCTGGTCCAAGAAAAGCGATGCCGCCTGGGACAAGTCCAACCGCGCCGCCGGGCGCATGACGGTCGCCGTCGGCTTGGCCAGTCTGGCCGCCCTTGTGACAGACGGCGCCGGTGCCGCCCGCCACGTGCTGCTGTTCGGAATTCTTGCCATGGCCGTCATTTCGACGGTGTTGTCCTATGTCTATTACCGCCGCGATCCCGAGCGGCGGGAGGAGGTGCCATGACCGTTCCCCAAGAGGCCCTGGCGGGGCTGGCCTGCGCCGCGCTGCTCTCTCTCGCCGCACCGCTTGCCGTCTATCTCATCTGCCGGCGCCGCATGGTTCTGTCCTGGCGCAACATCGGGCTGGGCGCGGCGACTTTCTTCCTTTTCGCCCTGGTGCTCGAGTCCGCGCTGCACTGGTACGTGCTGAAGCACAATCCGGTGACCTCCGTCTGGCTGCGCACGCATGGCTGGGGATTTGCGGCCTATGGCGCCGCCATGGCCGCGCTGTTCGAGGAAACCGGCCGCTATCTGGCGCTGCGCCTGTTGGCAAAACGGACGGGGGACCCGGGCACGGCCGTCGCCTACGGCCTCGGCCACGGCGGTCTGGAAGCGATCCTTGTCGGGTTCCTCGCCCAGGTTCTGGCACTGGTGATGGCGGTGATGCTGAATCTCGGCATGTTGGGACCGCTGCTGGCCCGCAAGCTGCCGCCCGCCGCGATCGCCAAGCTGGAGGGTACGCTCGTACATCTGAATTTCGGAGGCGTTCTGGTCGGCGGTTTCGAGCGGGTGTGGGCCTTGCTGCTTCAGATCGCCCTGTCTTTGCTGGTCTGGCGCGCGGTGTCGCGCCGGGAACTGCGCTGGCTCCTGGCCGCGCTGGCGCTGCATGCCGGTATCGACAGTCTGGCGGGCGCGACCGGCGTGAAGATGATTTCGATTGCCGCTACGGAAACGGCTTTGACTGTGGTCGGCCTTTTCCTGTTGCTGCTTTTCCTATTGAAGCTGCCTCGCAAGAACCCTGTCGCGGGATAGGCCTTTCGGGCGGATTCGCGAAAAGCTACGGTCCTCCGGCCCAACCACGGAGGGCATGATGCGGCAGGCCGTGATCGTTTCGACGGCTCGCACGGGTTTGGCCAAGGCCCTGCGCGGCGGCTTCAACATGACTCACGGCTCGGTGATGGCCGCGCACGCCATCCGCCATGCCGCCGCCCGGGCCGGCATCGATGCGGCGGAGGTGGAAGACGTCATCCTCGGCTGTGCCATGCCGGAAGGTGCCACCGGCATGAACATCGCCCGGATTTCGGCCATCGCCGCCGGCTGCCCGGTAACCACCTCCGGCGCCACGGTAAACCGTTTCTGCGCTTCGGGGCTGCAGGCCGTCGTCCTGGCGGCGCACCGGATCATGGCCGGAGAAGTCCGAGTGGCGGTGGCGGGCGGCGTCGAGTCGATCTCGCTGGTCCAGATGGGCGGCATGAACACCAACCATCTCTCCGAGGAAGGCCTGCTCGAAACCAATCCCGCCCTCTGGATGTCGATGATCGAGACGGCCGAGATCGTGGCCGGGCGCTACGGCATCTCGCGCGAGGCGGCGGACCGCTATGCCCTGCAAAGCCAGCAGCGCACCGCCGCCGCCCAGCAAGCGGGCCGTTTCGCCGAAGAGATCGTTCCTTTGCCCGTCAAGATGAAGAAAGTGGACAAGGCGACGGGGACCGAAAGCGTGACCGATACCGTGGTCGAGCGGGACGAGTGCAACCGGCCGGACACCACCTATGAGGCTTTGGCGGCACTGGAGCCCGTCCTCATGGGCGGCATGACAGTCAAGCAGGGCCGCTTTGTAACCGCAGGAAACGCCTCGCAATTCTCCGACGGAGCCGCCGCCCTGGTGCTGATGGAGGCGGAGCTGGCCCGCGCCAAGGGCCTCTCGCCGCTGGGCCTGTTCCGGGGCTTCGCCACGGCCGGCTGCGAACCGGAGGAGATGGGCATCGGGCCGGTCCTTGCCGTGCCGCGGCTGCTCTCCCGCCATGGGCTTCACGGCAACGACATCGACCTGTGGGAGTTGAACGAGGCTTTTGCCTGTCAGGTCCTCTATTGCGCCGGGAAGCTCGCCATTCCGGACGACAAGCTCAATGTCAACGGCGGGGCCATCGCCATCGGCCATCCCTATGGAATGTCGGGTACACGGATGACGGGGCACATGCTATGGGAGGGGCGGCGGCGCAACCTGAAATACGGCGTGGTTACGATGTGTGTGGGCGGCGGTATGGGAGCGGCGGGCTTGTTCGAGTTCTTGCATTGATGTTGCAACCTGGCGGTTTGATCTTTCGCGCAGCGCTCTGCGCCTTCCTGGGACTGACGGTTGCAGGCTGTGCGGACTGGTTCGAGGCTTCGCATCCCGATCCGGCAGCGCAAATGCCGGCACTGGAACAGAACATCACCAAGCTGGTGCAGGCGGAACGGGCAAAAATCGACCCCAAGGCCCATAGCCTGACGATCGATGCCGAGCTGGTGGACGTGGCGCGCCAGCGCAGCGCCGAGATGGCCCGCACCAACTCCTTCGCCGGCAACGGCGATCCGCACATGTCGGCCACCATCCTGATGAACCAGGACGCCAAGTTCCAGGGCCTGGTGGGCGAGAACGTGGCCGCCCAGCGTTTTGATCCCGGACAGACCATCGACCCCGTGGTCTTCGCCAAGCGCTTCGTGGACGGCTGGCTGGCCTCCAAACCGCATAAGGAGAATCTCTCCTTCGCCGATTACGACCGCACCGGCGTGGGTGCAGTGGCCAATGGCGACACGATCTATGTGACGCAGCTTTTCACCACCGATCTCGGCCTCGGGGCGCGGGACGGAGACGCAGGCTCGCAGGCCGATCCGGTCGCCTCGCCGCAAAAGGGCAAGGAAGACGCGCAGGAACCGCCTCTGCGCGGCGCCATTGTGCCGAGCAACCCCTCCGGCACGCCCGAAAATACCCCGGAGCGCTAACGAACTCTTAATTCCTGTGAGCGGATTGTCCCGGAATGGGTCCCGGCAGAGCCTTTGCAGCTCAATTGCAGTACCTTGCTTTACACCACATGTCGGCGCCGGTACCTTATCTTGAGGAGGTGCGGCTACGAGAGACGAAATGCGGCCTGACTTGCCATGGAACGTCGCAGGGATCTCGGCTGAGGCCCGCGAGGCAGCCCGTGCTGCAGCGCGGCGCGAAGGCCTGTCCGTCGGCGAGTGGCTTACGCGGCGCATCGTGGCCGGTCTTTCCGACATGAGCGAAACGCCCGGCCGCAGCGAATGGAGCAGCCGCCCCGAGTACAAAGGCGACTACCGTCCCGAGCCGGAGCGCCAGCGGCGCGATTCCGAGGCCATGCTCGACCGCGTCTCCCGCAGCGAGAGCGAGACCGCCGAGGTCTACCGCCGCATCGAGGAACAACTGCGCGGCATGGGGCGCCGTCTCGACGCGTCCGAACGCAGCCAGTCCGAAAGCAACCGCGTCATGAGCAAGGCCGCGGTGGAGATGAACATCGCCGCACGCGAACAGGCGCAGGCCTTCGACCAGCTCGGCGCCCATGTGTCGGCCATCGCCGAACGTCTCGACCGCGTCGAAAGCCGCGAACCGGGTGAAGGACTGCGCGACGCCGTCAAGGCGCTGCATCAGGGCCTGTCGCGCCTGGCCGACCAGATCTCGCAGACCGCGGGCCAGTCGGCGACGCAGATTTCCGCGCTGGCGGGCAATATCGAAAACGTCGCCGGCCGCGTCGGCCAGGCCCGCCATGATTCGCTGGTTGCCACCCAGGCGCTGGAAGCCAGGCTGGCCGCGCTGGAAGAGCGCGTGCGCACCATGGAACAGACGGCCCAGGCCAATGCCGGCTCGCTCGACCGGGCGCTGGAGGCCATCGAAAGCCAGAAACGCAACGCCGCGCCCAACGAGGCCATCCTGCGCTTGGAAGACAGCGTGCGCCGGCTGGAGGAACGCGGCAGCGATCCGGCCGTCGAGCGGCGGCTGGCAGGCATCGAACGGGCCTTGGCCGACGTGGTTTCCCGCATCGAGCCGCCGGACGAGCCGGACAGCGTCGAAAACAGCCTGCGCAAGATCGGTCAGCGCCTGGAAGCGTTGGAAACGGGTCAGCGCGAGGCCACGGCCGAACTGCGCAAGGCCGCTGTGGAGAAACCCAAACCGGCCGAGCCGCCCGCCAGCCAGCTACCGCCTTACGAGCTGCCGCCCTTCCCCGATCCGGGCTCGATGCCACCCCCCTACGCGGCGGTCCCGCCTTATCCGCAGGCGGCACAACCGCCCTATCCCCAGGCAGCGCCGCTGCCCTATCCCCAAGCGGCACCACCGCCCTTCACCCAGGCGGCAGCACCGGCCTATGCCGAATCATTGCCGCCTTACGAACCCGTTCCGCCGTCGCAGGCAGAAGCGCCGTTCGAACCGCCGCCAGGCGTGACACAAGAAGCACCGTCGACCGTGGAATCCTATCTGGCTGCCGCACGCCGCTCCGCCCGGGTTGCCGCACAGGCGGAAGCCGAGCGCAGCGGTTCCATCGGCGGCCTGCGCTGGAACGGCACGCCCGCCGGCAGCCCAAAAGAGGGCAAACGCACCCGCCCGCTGATGATCGGCCTCGCCGCGCTCCTGGGGATCGCCGTGGTCGCCGGCGTCATCCTCAGCCGCCAGACGACCCCGGATACGGTCCATCCCAATGTCCGCGCCTTCTTCGAGAAGGAGACGCCCAAGCCGGTGGCCAAGGCGGTGCCGAAGGCCGAACAGCCGACCAGTCCCGCTGCGTCGTCCGCGCAACCGCCGTCGCAGGAAGCTTCGGCACCGGCCGCCACCTCCACGCCGCCTGCCCCGGCAACGAAAGCACCCAGGCCGGCGCCCACCGGGCTTGCCGCCGCCAGGCCGCAACCGGCGCCCCAACTCGCCATGCAGCAGCCCAAGCCGCAGCCCCAGGTCACGAGCCATCCCGTGCCGCTGGCGCCGCTCGACCGATTGACGGCCGCCGCCAATGCCGGCAATTCGCGGGCCGAACTGATCGTCGGCCTCAAATATCTCGACGGCGACGGTGTTCCGGCCAACCCGGCGGAAGCCGCCAAATGGCTCGGCCGCGCCGCCGATGCGGGCGAGCCTGTCGCCCAATACCGTCTCGGCACGCTGTTCGAGCGCGGCAGCGGCGTCCCCGCCGACGCGGCCAAGGCCGTGCGCTGGTATCAGGCCGCGGCCAACCAGGGCAACCGCAAGGCGATGCACAACCTGGCCGTCGCTTATGCCGAAGGCAACGGCGTGAAGAAGGATTACGCCGAGGCGTCGCGCTGGTTCCTCAAGGCCGCAATGCTGGGGTTGTCCGATTCGCAGTTCAATCTGGCGGTGCTCTACGAACGCGGGCTGGGCGTGCCGCAGAACCTGATCGATGCCTACAAGTGGTACGCCATCGCCGCCGCGCAAGGCGACGCCGAATCCAAGGCTCGTATCGCCGCCATCTCGAGCCAGCTGGGCGCCGATGCCCGCG
>Ga0187810_10000229_pt1 | contig 24371 bp, 21 predicted proteins | sample NC_wetland_sal_i_9_FD_132963 | JGI IMG/M metagenome (GOLD analysis project Ga0187810, IMG submission 132963) | Wetland sediment microbial communities from Neuse River Estuary, North Carolina, USA - ASW_5 | ecosystem: Environmental > Aquatic > Freshwater > Wetlands > Sediment | place: USA: North...
GAAGGACACGCCCGGCAATACCGAATCGGGCGGCTCGGTTTCGTGCGAATTTCCCGCAGCGGCGCCGGCCATGCGCTCGTGGTGGCGCAGCGACGCTGGCAGATCCTCGACGTCGATCATGTCGCTGATGGCCATCATGCAGGCATGGCCCAGCACATTTTCAAGCTCCCGGATATTGCCCGGCCAGGAATGCCGCGCCAGCACAATCTGCGCGCGGCGAGTGAGCCCGCGAACTTCCTTGTTGAATTGGGTGGAGAACCGATCCAGAAGAAACTTCTCGAGCAGCGGCAGATCCTCACGCCGGTCGGCTAATGCGGGCGTCCGCAATTCCACCATCGCCAGCCGATAGTAGAGATCCTCGCGGAACTGTTTTTGCGCGATCAAATCCTGAACGTCACGGTTGGTTGCCGCGATCACGCGTACGTCCACCTTGCGGGGCGTCACCGAACCGACGCGAGTCACTTCCTGGTTCTGCAAGGCTCTGAGGAGTTTAGCCTGGGTGCTGAGCGGCATGTCTCCGATCTCGTCCAAAAACAAAGTGCCGCCGTGCGCAAACTCCATGAGGCCCATTTTGTCGCCGGCCGCGCCGGTGAACGCGCCCTTGACGTAGCCGAAAAGTTCGCTCTCAAACAGTGTTTCAACAACCGCCGAACAGTTACAGGTGACGAAGCGGCCCGAACTGGCGGGGCTCAGATTGTGCAGCGCCTTGGCCACCAAGTCCTTACCGGTGCCGGTGGGGCCGGTGATCAGGGCCGAGCGATAATGCGGGGCGACCCGACGTATTCGTGCAAATAGGTCCCACATCAGCGGGCTGCGGCCAATCATTCCCTCGAAGCGCGACGTTTCCAGCATTTCGCCGTCGAGCTCGATCGCGCGCTGCCGCTTGCGAACATCGGTGAGCAGCTTTTCCACACGGCTGCGCAGCGCCGGAATCGAGATGGGCTTGTTCAAATAATCGCTGGCACCCTTTTGGATGGCTTCGACGGCGGTTTCGGTGGTGTAATGTGCCGTCATCAAGATGACATCGATGGCCGGATCGAACTCCACGATGCGCTCCAGCACTTCCATACCGCTGAGCTTTGGCATCACCAGGTCCAGCAGTACGATTTGCGGATGTTCCTGGAAAATCAGGTCTAAGCCCTCTTCCGGGTCCGTGGCCGTGAAGATGGTGAGGCCTTCCTGTTGCAGAGATTCACTCAGGAGCTCAAGGCTCGTCGGCGTGTCGTCGATGGCTACAAGCTTAACGGAAGGAAGCATAACGGAGCTTATATAACACTATGTTAGCTGAGAATGCATCCTACTGAGTATACACATCGGCAATGGAATGGAAAGTGCTGAGGTTCGTGACATCCGTTAGGATAAAGACAAGGTTCCTCATCCGTGCTCGAAGCAATCATCAAGGCCTCGCCGCTGGCGATTATCGCCGTGGACGCACGGGACCAGGTCATCCTTTGGAATCAAAGCGCGGAACGGATGTTTGGATGGACGGAAAAAGAAGTGTTGGGGAAGCCGCTTCCGATTCTTCCTCCCGGCTCTGCTCGTCTGGCGCCTGCGCCCCGCGGGGACAACCTGCGGGGAATCGAGACTGTGCGGGTACGCAAGGACGGCGCGAACGTACACGTGAAGGTTTGGACCGCCGCCATCGCTAATAACGGCGGCACTCTGGCGGTACTTTCCGATCTCACCCAAGCGCATGAAGCCGAACGTTCGCGCGCGGATCTGGTGGAAAGCGAACGTGCGGCGCGCGAGTTGGCGAGGGTGGGCCAGCGGTTTTCGCTGCTGCTGGAGGCGGCGCCGGACGCCATCCTGGAGGTGGATCCCGAAGGCCGGATCGTGCTCGCCAACAGCGAGGCGGAGCGCCTGTTTCAGCGCGCGCGCGGGGAATTAGTTGGATTGCCCGTGGAAGAGCTGCTGCCCGAGCGATTCCGCGGCGGGCACCAAGCGCATCGCGACCATTACGGCGCTCATCCGGTGCGCAGGCCCATGGGAGCGGGCCTGGATTTGTACGCCGTGCGCAAGGACGGCACCGAGTTCGCGGTGGACATCAATCTGAGCCCGCTGCTGGACGGAGCGGAGAAGGGCCACGTGATGTGCGTGCTGCGGGACGTGAGCCAGCGCCGCGGCGCCGAAGAGAGAATCCGGGTACTGAATCAGAGGTTGGAACGGCGTTCCTCGGAGCTCGCGACGGCGAACCAGGAGCTTTCCATGAGGAACCAGGAAGTGGAACGCGCCAATCGGCTGAAAAGCGAATTCCTGGCTAGCATGAGTCACGAATTGCGCACTCCGTTGAACACCATTCTCGGGTTTTCGGAGCTGCTCTCCGAGCAAACCGCCGGCGTTTTGAACGAAAAGCAGAAGCGTTTTCTGGCGCATATCCAGCGCGATGCCAGCCACCTGCTGGAGCTGATCAACGATGTGCTGGATCTTTCGAAGATCGAAGCCGGACGGCTGGAGCTGCATCTGGAGAAGTTCCCCATGGCGGTGGCCGTGGCCGAAGTGCTGACCAGCGTGCGTCCGCTTGCCGCCACCAAAGGCATCAGTCTGGACAGTGATCTCGACACGCACTTGACGCTCGAAGCCGACCGGTTGCGCTTTAAGGAAATTCTCTTCAACCTGCTCAGCAACGCGATCAAGTTTACGCCTTCCGGCGGGCGAGTTTGGATTGAATCCTCGGTGGTCGAAGGGTCGGTTTGCATCGTGGTGGGCGACACCGGAATCGGGATCTCCGCCGAGGATCAAGAGCCGATTTTCGAAAGCTTCCGCCAAGTGAGCGCTACCACTAAAGGCGTTCGCGAGGGCACCGGTCTGGGGCTGGCGATTACCAAGCGGTTGGTGGAGCATCATGGTGGGCGCATTTGGGTAGAAAGCGAGCCTGGCAAGGGCAGCCGTTTCTTCTTTACGTTGCGGCTGAGCGAGCCGGAGGAAGCAGCCGGCGAGGCGGCCAGCGATAACCGCGCACCCTTGCTGCTGGTGGCCAGCCATCTGGCATCCTGGCGCGAAGAGATCCTGCAGCAACTGCAACACGAAGGATTTCGAGTGGAGAGCGCCGGCTCGGGCGCCGACACGTTTCATAAAGCCCGCGATCTGCGGCCCGATCTGGTGTTGCTGGACATGGAGCTTCTGGGCAAGAGCGGCTGGGAGACACTGCACGAATTGAAGACTTCACCGGATACGCGCGCGATTCCGGTGATCATCGCCTCCGCCACGGACGAGCGCAAGATGGGCGCTGCGTTGGGCGCGGCCGAATCGTTGATGAAGCCGCTGACGAGCGGAGCTCTCATGCACGCTGTGCGCAGGATTCTGCAACCGGATGGCGTGCTGCGAGTTCTGATTGTCGATGACGATCTGGAGACTCGCGAGCTGTTGTCGGACACGCTCATAAACGAGGGGCATACACCGCTGACCGCCCGCTACGCAGCGGAGGCGTTGCGGATCTTGGCAACGTCGCGAGTGGACGCCGTGGTGTTGGATCTGCTGCTCCCCGGCCGCAATGGTTTTGAAGTGCTAAGCGATATCCGCGCCGATCCCCGATTAAGCCGGCTCCCGGTGCTAGTCCTCACCATCAAGGATTTGACAGAGCGGGAACGCGAAACGCTGGCCGCGCAGGGTGCCCGGGTGTTCGCCAAGGGCGCGGGATGGCGGCAGGAGCTTCTGGAGCATCTGCGGCGTCTCCGGCGCCGGGAGCAGGGCAAACGCGTACTTGTCGCCGACGACAATCCGGCGGGGCGCGAGTTGGTGCGCGAGGGGCTGGCTGAGTACGCCAGTTCGATCATCGAAGCGGCTGACGGGCGGGAGGCGCTCCAGAAAATACGCGAGATGCTGCCCGACTTGGTGCTGCTCGACATCCAGATGCCCGAAATGGACGGCTATGAAGTTCTGCGGGAAATTCGAAGTGATCCAGCGCTACAAGGCCTGCGAGTGGTTGCGCTAACAGCCTTTGCCATGCAAGGCGACCGGGAGCGCGCTCTCGAAGCTGGATTCGACGACTATCTCACCAAGCCGGTGAGTGTGGCCAAGCTGAAGGTACAGCTGGAGCCGGAATCCGCGGAAACCCACGGCGCGGCTGAGTGATTTTTCGCAGCCATTTTGAGCTAGGCCACGCTATCCCTCGAAGAACTACGGCTTGTACCCTGCACGCAAGCGGCACATTGATTGCTCCTCGCCTTGAGCGAGGACGAAGCGTGCGAACTACTACAGAGACTTCCCACATCGACTGGATCCCGGACCCGACGCGCGACAGTTTGCGAGAGAAGTGGCTCGCGCTCATCGCGCTCGTAGTGGTGACTGCTTCGGCAGTGGTGTTGCTGCACCCGAGGTAGGTATGACTAGAAAAACGCTCGGCTGTTTGATTGTTGGCGGCGGCTTGATCGCTTGGGCTGCCGCGGCGACGCAAAATGGCAAGCCGGCTCAAGCATCCGAGTTGAATGAACAGCCTCTCATCGGGTCCATTCGGGGAGAGAACCTCTATAAGGCGTATTGCTCGGCGTGTCACGGCGAAGATGCGAAAGGAAACGGTCCCATGGCGGTGTGGCTGAAAGTCCAGCCTACCGACCTCACGCGGATCGCGGCTCGCAATGGCGGAAAGTTTCCGCTGGCGCGAGTGGATCGCATCATTTCCGGTGAAGAGGCGCTACCTAGCGGTCACGGGACACGTGCAATGCCGATTTGGGGGCCGGTCTTTTCACAAGTGACCCGGGATCAGGACCTTGGGCGCGTGCGAATCGACAATCTGGCGCGCTATCTGCGCGATATTCAAGTCCAGTAGTCCATCAAGGCAATACTGAAAGCGGGCTTTTGGTCGATTATGCAGGAGGAGTAGAAAATCAGGCGTAAGAACCGTCTGATGAATTGCTGGGAGCGAGTCCGCCACCGGTGCCACGCGATAACACGGTGGTCACTTTGCCAAGCGGAACGCCTCCCAGCACGAATTCCACGCGCAGGTTGGTGGCCCAACCAAAAGTCATGAAGACTGGCCCATTTCTCGACGATTGAGTCAAGAGACGCTTGCCTCTTGCGCTACGCCACGCAATTGAATTTGTCGGCAGAACCATTCCATCCTGAGCCGATGGAGCATCAGTTGCACTCGTAAAGATCTGAAGTCAGAGTTTGTAGTGACGTAGGGCAAACGGAAGGAGGTGAATACGATGGCGAATGTTCCCGTTCAAAAAATACAGGAAAACAAGCCGGCGCTGGCCCCAGTGTTGGAAGGGTTCAAAGCGACGTTCGAAAAGATCCGACAGAGGGCTTTTGAGCTTTTCGAGCGCAGAGGGGGCGCACCTGGTTTCGATCTGGACGACTGGATCCAGGCGGAACACGATCTGTTCTGGGTGCCGCAGGCGGAACTCACCGAGACCGAGACTGGTTTCGAGATCAAAGTTGGGGTTCCGGGTATGGAAGCCAAGGATCTGGACGTCACGGCGCAGCCGGACGAAATCCTGATTCAGGGCAGGGCCGAAAAACGCGAAGAGAAGACCGAAGAAGGCGTATCCTACAGCGAATTCGGCGCCAAGTCGCTTTATCGCCGATTCGTTTTCGCGACGCCGATCGAGATTGACGCTGTGACGGCGAATGTGGAGAATGGCATGTTAACGGTGACTGCTCCGAAGAAGAAAGAAGCGGAGAAAGAAGCCGGGAAGAAGATCGCGGTCGCCGCGTAGTAAACGGAAGGCAGCGCAAAAAAAAGAGAGGGGCGTTTCTCAACGCCCTTCTTGATCCTGTTTAAATGTGTCTCGAAGCCGCTTCAACGTTTGAATGACACGGTCACACCCTCTTTGTTGGCGGGAGCGATGCCGCGGAGGGCCGGCCGGCCACGAATTGCCTTGTAGGTATCCTCGACATCTCCATAGGAAATGTCTTTTCTCATGAAATGTTCCTTCGCGTTCAGCACGACGTCATCAATCGACAGAACGCCGGTCAACGCCCCGTCGCGATCGATCACCGGCAGGCGGCGGATTTTCGCGTCGCGCAGCGTCTTCAGAGCGCAATGCACGTCGTCGCCTTCCATGCAAGTGAAAAGCTTGTGAGGCATTACGTCCCAGACGGTCACCTCAGACGGTTTCCGATTGCGCGTGCCCAGCGCGATGCAGATATCGCGATCGGTGACAACTCCAATCACGTTGCCGCCTTCGCCAACCACCGGAAGAAAGCCGCAGTTGTTCTTCCGCATCAGGAAGCAGGCCTCCTCTAGACTCGATTCGGGTCCGCAGAAGCACGCCTTCTTCGTCATCACATCACGAACTTTCATGAGCTGCCTCCCTTCGGTGGTCAGGCATCGCGTGCATCGCGCAGCGCAGTGCGGAAGCCGTTGTCGCGAACGCCGCGGAGCTGCTTACCCCGCATCCGCTGCGCGATGCACAGGACGTCGAACTACAATGAAACTTGCAATTCACGCGCCGAAACGGACCGCAGGTTTTGGCTTACATCCTATCGACGCATGAGTGAAGTCCCACAATTCGAGCGTGTAGCTGTGGAGCGTTACTTAAAGTCCGTGCTCGGGGCGGAGGTTCGCGTTCTCGATTTGCGCCGATTGGGCGAGCCGGAAGAGGGCAAGGGCTTTGGATACGGCGTACCAATTCGCGTGGACTACGAATTGGCGGGCGGCCGCCGGGAGAGCGCCGTGCTCCACACAATGGGCCCTGGATCGTTTGGTCACGAACACATGGCGGACCGTGCGCGCATCTTGCTCTGGTCGCACAACGCGTTCAATCATCTCCCGCGTCATGTGCGATCACTGGATGTTGGCGGCTTCTCGCCAGGCGGTCTCGTGGCTCTGGGCAATGTGGACGAGTTTTGTTTACTTACCGAATACGCGGAAGGCCAGCCCTATGCTTTGGATCTGGAGAAGCTGCGCGAGTCCGGCCGGCTTACCGATCTGGACCTCGGCCGCGCCGACGCGCTTTGCGACTATCTGGTAGAGATTCACGCCGAACCCGGTAGTGACCCTCGGCTTTACGTCCGCCGCAATCGCGAATTGGTGGGCGATGGCGAATGCATCATGGGCCTGACAGATTCTTATCCTCCGCATCCGCTGTTCACCCCGGCCGTTCTCGAGCAGATCGAGCATCGGGCCGTCGCCTGGCGCTGGCGGTTAAAGAACCGCACGCATCGCCTGCGGCAAGTCCATGGCGATTTTCATCCCTGGAATATTCTGTTCGCGGCGGGCGCCGACTTCCGCGTGCTGGATCGCTCGCGGGGCGAGTACGGCGATCCGGCCGATGACGTCACGTGCATCACTTTGAACTTCGTTTTCTTCTCATTGCAGCGGACGGGAAGGCTGGAGGGAGCGTTCGAGAGCTTGTTTCTGCGCTTCTGGGATCGTTACCTGGAGCGGACTGGGGATCGCGAGATGTTGGAGGTGGCGGCCCCGTTCCTTGTATTCCGGGCCTTAGTGCTGGCGAGTCCCGTGTGGTATCCGGAGCTTGAAGACGCCGTGCGGCAGAAGCTGCTCACTTTCATGCTGAACGTTCTCGAAGAAGCCCGCTTCGATCCTCGGCGGGTGAACGGGTACTGTGGAGCGTAGAAACGAAGCGTTCGCTGTTTGGATCACCGGTCTGCCGGCTTCGGGAAAGTCGACCGTCACGGCTGCGCTGAAGGCTCAGCTCGCCGAGCGAGGCGTGGACGTGGCGGTGCTGGAGTCCGATGTGCTGCGCAAGGTTTTCACTGGCGATCGCCGGTATGATGCGCCGGGTCGAGATGCATTTTACCGGCAGATGTTCTTTGTCGGATCGCTGCTGGTGGAGCACGGCGTGCCGGTGATCTTCGACGCGACGGCGAATCGGCGGGCGTATCGCGAGCGGGCGAGGCGGGAAATCGGACGATACATCGAAGTGTACGTGGATGTTCCGTTGGCGGTTTGTATGGCGCGAGATCCCAAAGGCATCTACCGCAATGCTGCCGCGGGAGGGGCTACGAACGTACCAGGACTGCAGGATCCCTACGAGCCGCCGGATGCGCCCGATGTCGTGGTGCACGCCGAAAATCCAGAAGTGGACGCGCACCGTATCGTCGAAAAGCTGATCGAAAAGGGCTACGTCAAATAGCCCAATGTTTGGCACGGCGCTTGCACTTGTTCTACGCGGAGGCGCTGTATGTTCCAAGACAAATCAGTGCGGGAAGACGTGATCCGCGAGTTGGATTGGGAGCCGGTGGTTCGTTCGACGGAGATCGGTGTAGGCGTCAAGGATGGGATCGTCACGTTAAGCGGCGTCGTGGATAGCCATGCCGCCAAACGCGCTGCGGAGCGGGCAGTGGCCCGCGTGCGTGGTGTACGGGCAGTGAGCAGTCAGCTGGAAGTGAAGCCCGTGGGCCTTGCCGAGCGCACCGACGCCGACATTGCCTGGGCGGCGGCGAACGCGTTGGCTTGGAATGCCCTGGTCCCGCAGGAGGGCATTACCGTAAGCGTCACGCGCGGCTGGGTTGTGCTGGAAGGCGCCGTGGAGCGCAGATTCCAGAAGATGGCCGCCGAAGACGCAGTGGCCGATTTGGCGGGTGTGGTCGGAGTTACGAATCTGATCGTGGTGCGGCCGGCGGTTCCAGCGTATGAGCTGAAGGAAGAGATCGAAACCGCGCTTGAGCGTTGCGCTGATCTGAACGCCCGCCGCATTGTTGTGGAAGTGGATGGCGATTGCGCCCGTCTGTGGGGCTGCGTCGGTTCACTCGCACAGCGCGAAGCGGCTGAACGAGCAGCATGGTCGGCTCCGGCGCTCCGGGAGCTTTCCAACCATCTCACCATTGAATCGGAAGTCGCGGCGAGTCATGTGTGAGCCGGAGGAACTGGCTCTGTGGGTGTCGCGCTACCAGCGCCGCACGCGGCCCACGTCGACGTGAATGAAATCGGACTTGGCGTAGTAGCCGACGCCGCCTCGATGCAGCGCGAGTGCCGCGTCGCGAAACGCGGAGGTCTTGAGGCCCGGGAGACGAATGTCGATAGCCTCGGCTTGCATGTGCAGGCTGTGTTGGGCGACGCCGACGGTGTGAGCGCGGAGAAACTCGTTGCTCCAAGGCGTGCGGTATCCGCAGATGACGTGCAGCTCGGCGCCGGCGCGGCCGACCGATGCGGTCAGATCGTTCAATAAATCAAATAACCGGGGATCGTAGTGGTGAATGTCGCCCGTGCGGTGATCGCGCAGAAAGTGATCCAGCTGATCGAGCGCTTCGGGAATGTACTGATCGCCGATGCGGTAAATCACATCCAGGTGTTCGCCGGTGTGCGTATGGAAGAACCTCAGGTGATAGGAAGTCCCCGGGTTCGCGCTCTGTGCGAATAGGGGAGCGCCGAGCACAAGGGCCGAGAAACAAAACAACAGACGCATGTATTCATAGTACCGTGGGCGGCCAAGACGCGTGGCACATGACTTGCTCGTGTGTCCATGGAGGCGATATGCGAGTCCTACTGACGACCGATGGCTCGAATGAGTCGAAGGACGCCTTGCGGGCAGCCAGCCGCCTGCTAGCGCGTCAGGATCAACAGGCGGATGTGCTATTTGTGGCGCCCGCGGGCATAAGCCCCGGATTCGAAGATCGCATGGCGCGGCAAACCAAACGCATTCTGCAAGAAGCTAAGCGTGTTTTGACGGAGGAAGGAGTCTCGGCGTCCACGGTTTGCCGGACCGGTTCACCCGCGCGTGTAATTCTGCACGAAGCCAAGAATTACGACATCGCGGTTTTGGGCGCGAAAGGGCGCGGTGAGCACTCTGAAGGAGGGCTGGGACCGGTGGCCAGCCGGCTGGTGGAACACGCGTCCGGATGCGTTCTCATCGGACGAACTCCGCCGCGAGACCGGCAGCCGCGAATTCTTGTACCGATAGACGGCTCGGATGGCTCGGAACAGGCGCTGGACATGTTGGCTTCGTTTTTCGATTTGGAATCGGCCGACGTTACGCTGCTGCATGTTCTGGAAACGCTGTGGTTGCCGGAAGACGAAAACGACGAACCGGTGGAGGGAGCCGATCAAGCGCAGCTCCAGCTTCGGTTGGAAGGGGAGGCGCTATTAGGCAAAGCTCGCGCCCGGATTCTTCCTCAACATTCGGGCGTCACTACTCTGATTCGCGAGGGCATTCCCGCAAACGAAATCCTGAGTGCGGCCGATCAGGGCGATTATGACTTGATTGTCGTAGGTGCCACCGAAGCAAGCGATATGAAGCACCGGGTGCTCGGCAGTGTTTCGAGCAAGGTGGTCTGGAATGCTCCCTGCTCGGTGTTGCTGGTCCGCGTTCCAGAGTAAGTTGCGGCCGTGCCAAGAAAGTACGTATTTACGCTGGTCGCTTTGGCGGCAATGATCTTCACTGCAGGGTGCGAAATGCTCCCTCAGATGCATTCGATGAGTCACCCCGCGGCCTCTATCTTAGTGCCGTCCTCTGTGGCTCCTCATCGGAATCTGGAGCCGCCGTCGCGCGCCATCCGCCTCAGCTACCTCGAAGGCGCGGTATCGTTTCAAGCCGCGGGAACGAAAACGTGGGCGCGGGCCGAACTGAATCGGCCGGTCGCGGAAGGGGACGGGTTATGGACGGATGGAGGCGCTCGCGCCGAACTGCACTTAGGATCAGCGGCCATCCGCATGGATTCCAGAACCAGGCTCGATTTTCTAACCTTTAACGATTGGATCACGCAGGCCAGGATGCCGCAGGGCGTGGTTGACGTAACGGTGCGGCGGCTGGCGCAGGGCGAAGCACTGGAGATCGACACGCCGAATGCTGCGATCACCCTCGTGCAGCCGGGACAATACCGGTTGGAAGTTCAGCCCGAAATAGACTCGACGTTCGTGACCGTCCGAACCGGCGATGCGGAGGTTTCCGGTACGCGGCTGGACTTTACCGTAGATGCCGGACAGCGCGCGAACATCCCCGGACCGGACGCAGTCGAATACGGAATCGCCGGCGCGGTTGCTCCCGATAACTTCGACGAATTCTGCCAGATGCGCGATCACCGCGAAGACGCTTCCGTCTCGGCTCAGTACGTCGCTGCCGACACGATTGGATCCTACGATCTGGATGAATCGGGCGCTTGGCGCATGGACGCAAAATGGGGCGCCGTGTGGACGCCGCGAGGCTTGGCGCCTGGTTGGGCGCCGTACCGGTTCGGTCACTGGGCGTGGGTGGAATTCTGGGAGTGGACTTGGATTGATGATGCACCGTGGGGCTTCGCTCCGTTTCACTATGGCCGCTGGATCTTTCTCGATGGCGCATGGAGTTGGATTCCAGACCCACGCCGCGTTCGTCCCATCTACGCGCCCGCGCTAGTGGTCTTTGTGGGAGGAGGAGGGCACGGGTTCCACCACTTCTTCTGGATCGGAAGCGCCGGCGTTGCTTGGCTTCCACTCGGCCCCGGCGAGGTTTACGTCCCACCGTATCGCTGCAGCCCGTCATATCTGGCGAACATCAACACGACAAACACCTTGATTGAGCACCAGCCATTCGCGGGCGCCATAACGGCAGTGCCGCGCGAAGCGTTTGTGCGCGGCCAGGAGGTCGCAGGCGCGAGAGTGGAGATCTCATCGCGACAAGCAGCCTTGGCTCAAGTGAGCGGCACTGCTCCTCCGGTCGCGCCAATAGAGCTGAGCTTGTCGCCGCGGAGGGATCGCTTTGTATTGGAGCCGCCTGAGATGAGTCCAAGTCTGACTATTGTCGGACGTCGAGATCCCGCCCCTCGGCCCGTTCCGTTCGGCCAAAGGCAGCCGATTCTGAACTCTCATCCGGGGCGGCCGTTGGAGCAGAGCGAGGTGCAAAGCCTGCGAGGGGTTGAAGCTGAAGTGGCTAGATCCGATGTGCGACCGGCCCGGAAGGGACTGCTCGAACAGTCGTTTGTGCCGCTCGAGCCGCAGGGCACTAAAAAAGCAGCGCGCGAGCGGAACTTGGATGCGGGGCGATTACGGGCGATTCAGCGCGAGATGCGTCGAGGGCAACCGCCTAGTAATCGCTAGGCCGCTGGCTGACGTTGACGGATGATTTCTACCGAACAGTTGGCGTGCAGTGCGACTGCTTCGGAGACGCTTCCCAGCAATAAACGATTCACCCCGCGCCTGCCGTGCGAACCGACGACGATCAAGTCGGCGCCCCATTCGGCGGCTTCGCTCAGGATCAGCTCTTTGGGGGTAGCGGCGGGAACCGCGATGGTGCTGCTGGCTTGGATCCCCGCGTCACACAAGATGGTTTCAGCCGACGATACGGCCTCCTGTGCGCGCTGCATGTCCTTGCCGCGCAGTTCCGCCATAGTTTCCGGGCTGAAGTAAGGCGGGCGAAATAGTGGCGCGGAGGGTTCGACCACGCTGAGAATTCGAAAGGAAGCGCCCGACGGCCAGGGGCGTTGAGCGACGGATCGCGCCGCCGCTTTCGAGCATTCCGAGCCGTCGGTCGCCAGGAGGATTCTGAGGGGCTCAGGACCGGGACTCCGGCGAACGATCTCCACCGAGCAATCCGCTAAGCGTGCAACCGCGCGCGCCACGCCGCCTAGCAGAAATTGCATTACGCCATGGGTGCTATGAGCCCCGATCACGACAAAGTCGGCGTGCCATTCGGCGGCTTCATTGACGATGACGCTTTTCGGATCGCCCGTGAGAACCGCCGTCGTGGTATCGAGACCGGCGTGCTTGAAATACTCGGCGGCGCATTGGACGGTCTGTTCGGCCGACTGGCGGAGCAGCTCTTCAACGTCCAGAGCGCTCCACCCGTAAATTGGTTCGACGACGCTCACCACGCGAATTGTTGTGCCCGCGGGCCAGAGGCGCGCCGCTGCCTCGCGAGCCGCTACGGTGCTCGCGCCGGAGGAATCCACAGCCATCAGAATCTTCATGGATACTTCCTTCAATCAAAAGCGAAAGGCCGCGGCGGCCAGGGAACCGCCGGACATCAGATGTGTGGGCAGCGCGTGGACGGCGCCACCTCGCAGCAGAGTCTCCACCACCGCGATGTTCAACAAGTCTTCGCCGTGCCAGTTGAAAGCGCCGCCGAAGATTTTGCCGTCGAAGTTTCCAACGCACTGCACATTTGCATCCAGGTAGAGATCGCTCACGCGGCCTTCCACCGCGGCGCGCAAAATGTCGCCAAGATTGGTGGAGAAGCGCGAGGGAGCCAAACGCTCTTTCGAGTCCGCCATCTCCCGCGCCGCTCGCCGCTCGATCTCAAACAACGCGATGTCGTGGGCTTGGCGCAATATTTGAGCCGGCGTCATCTGGGCGCCCGGACTGCCGTGAATGCCTTGCTCCAACAGATTGGAATAGGTACTGACGGCTCGATAGATATTGACATCTTCGTCCACTCCGGCCAGGACTAACGGAGCCTGGTTCCAATGCAGCAGTTCGGTTACACCTCGATCGACGGCTTCGTAAAAGTCGCGCAGGTGAGCGTGCTTTCTCTCGCGCCCGGAGCCAGTTCCGAACTTGACTCCGTGCATCGCACCTGTGGATGGGCCCGCCGCCGAACGGTTGATGAGATCGTGATCGGGCGCTTTGAATCCCAACGCTTCGTCCAATGTTTTCGGTGTTCCCTCGGGCAGCTCGACCGGTGTGACTCCGGTGAAACCGCAGGCCAGCAGGGTGGCGGCCTTCTTTGTTACTTCGAGCACGTATACTGTCGACGGCAGAGCAAGGGAGGCGAGAATCGGACGGATCCAAAAGCAGGCTCCGACTGTACACGCTTGAGCCGGCGAAGCCGGAACTGGCAATTGAAATTGCCGAAACAGGCCCGGCGAGCGAAAGATGATGCGGCCGAATCCCGTTCCGGCCAACGATGCTTCTTCCTGCGACAACTCCCGCAGCGGTTCCAGGAGCTCGCCGATCAGCGCCTCCGGAACTTTGCGAGCTGCCAGTTGGCTGGCTGCCGCTTGAAGATCCGTCTTCAGGAGGGCAGCAGCCGGTTCGCTAGGTTCCCCAGGCCGATAGGGCGGCAGAAGCAAGGTAATGCAGGGTCCCGCGGTATGAATCAAGTCTGGAACTATTTCCTTCCGAAGCGATTCCGCAGTCGGCTTCAAGTTTGTTGGGATCACGGTTTCCATCATGATGTCCTCCAGGAAACCCTGGGCACGAATCTAACCACTTTCAGGAGCACGACTTGGCCAGTGGTTTGCAGTGTTTGGCAATAGAAACTCGTGAGCGCAAAGGACGGATGCAATGCACCTCCCAAGTTGGCGTAGTTTCAGCCATGGCCACGGCGTGCATCCAACGTCCGAGCGCAAAGGCAGCGCGAAAGGCCGCAGGTGACGATTGCCATTCAGCGTTGAATTACGCAGCAGACAGAAACGAGGAATTTTATATGTACGACCTAGAGATTAAGAAAGAAGTTAAAGAAGCGCTCGACTGGGAACCGGCGCTGGACGCCCGAGCCATCAACGTTTCCGTCAAGGACGGAATCGTGACGCTGACCGGCACAGTACCCAGCTACCCGGAGAAGCATCTGGCGGAGCAGGCCGTTGGATTCACGCGTGGAGTGAAGGCGGTGGCCTGCGAGTTAACGGTTGCGCTGCCGACTTTCAATTCGCGAACAGATCAGGAAATCGCTCGAGCCGCCGCGGATGCAATCGGGTGGAACACCTTGCTTGCGAATACCAACATTCAGGTATTTGTCGACAAGGGGCGCGTCACGTTACAAGGCACGGTGAATTGGAATTATCAGCGGCAGTCGGCTGATCACTCGGTCCGATACCTGGCGGGCGTGCGTGACGTGAATAATCACATTGTGGTCCGGCCGGTTGCCGATCAGGTTGCCGTGCAGAGCCACATCGAGGCCGCTCTGATCCGCAATGCCCGGCTGGACGCCGAGGGGATTCGCGTGCAGGTTCTGGGCGATCGCGTGATTCTCACCGGCACGGTACAATCCTGGCTCGAGCGCGAGGAAGCGGAACGCGCGGCCTGGGCATCGCCTGGAGTGGGCGATGTCGAAAACGAGCTCATCGTGAACCCGGTCTCGGTGTATCAAGTGCACTAGAGCTGAAAAATCACAAAACAAACCCAACGGAGGGCATCATGATCACGTTCCATCGCATTCTGTTTCCGGTCGATTTTTCCGCGCGCAGCCGAGCGGTGGTGCCGTCGGTTCAGGCCATGGCGCAGCGATTCGGATCTGAACTGACAGTGCTCCATGTGGTGGATCTGCCTCCGGCGGGCATTGCGCCTCCGGAGGCGGCAGCTTGGGCGACGCTGATCGGCGCTGACAAGCTGCGGGAGAGCGGCAAGATCGCACTCGATCGTTTCGTCGCCCGCGAGTTCGCAGGCGTGCGGGTGAAAGCCGAATTGGACGAAGGCGATCCCGCGACCATCATTGTCGATCACGCGCGAGACAGCAAAGCCGATCTCATCATGATGCCCACCGGCGGCCTTGGGGCATTTCGCAGGCTGTTGCTCGGCTCTGTCACCGCGAAGGTGCTGCACGACACGGCTGTGCCGGTGTGGACCGGCGTCCATACCGATGAGATCGCCGCTCATCCGCCCGGCGGGTGGAAGAGGATGCTATGCGCTCTCGAGGACGACCCACGGGATCTTCCCGTGCTGCAGTGGGCCGCCGAGTTTGCATCCGAGCAAAAGCTGGAGCTGCGCTTGGCGCATGCCGTGCGCGGACCGGAAGAGTGCGAAAACAATCCCAGCTTCCGTGACTTTCTCTTCAATGTCGCGCAGGAACGAATCGACAAATTGCAAGCGCAGGCGGGAACCAAGCTAGAACTGTGCCTCCGCGTGGGCGACGCCGGACGCGTGATCCATCAAGCCGCTCTGGGCTATTCCGCGGACATCGTCGTGATCGGGCGGGGCATCATTCAGAAAGCATTTGGCCGATTGCGGAGTAGCGCGTACGAAATTATTCGCGAGGCTCCTTGTCCCGTGATTAGCGTTTGAATGACCAGTGTTTGAATCTACACGCTGAGGACGGGGCAAGGAGAGTCGCGAATGATCGAATAAAGATGCGACCACAAGCGGCTGAAGGTTCCGATGGAGTGGCCGCGGCCGGTGACGAGAAGATCGGCCTTTCTTCGAACAACTTCGTGATGGATGCCTTCCGCGAGCAGCGCGTCGATCACGGTGTGAGGAGCGTCGACGCCCAACTTGGCTTTCAACTCTCGCAGCCGGATTTGGGATGCTTCCGTAAGTTGCTTGGTATATTCTTCCAGATCGACATCCGGATAGGCCGGCGGCGTGGGCACCACATGCACGATCCACAGCTGGGCGCGATATGCAGAGGCGATGGAGGCGGCCGCGCGCAGCACTCCCTCGGCTTCTTGACTATCGTCCAATGCGCAGACAACGGATTGATAGGGAATTCTTGCGGGATGATCCAACAGCGCGGATCCGACGCCGGTCCACACCGCGGCGCTAACGTCGTGGAGCACTTTGGAGGTGATCGATCCCAGCAGGAATCGCCGCATAGCGCCATGGCCGCGCGTCGCAAGCATCACAAGATCGGCGCGCTGCTGTTGGGCCAGCCTGTCGATCACACTGCCTGGTTCGCCCAATTCGGCGATTGCCTCCACCTTCTGGCCGGCGAAGGCCTGGCAGACGAACTGCCGTAGCCGGTCTTCTTCGAACGCATGTGCTTTCTCCTGCAAGCCGGGATCGGTGATGAGCAATTCGCTGTGTGCGATTGCCGAAAGCGGTGCGTAGGCATGGCACACGGTTAGCTCGGCCGAAAAATGGCAGGCCATCTCTTGAACGTACGGAATTACTGCTTTGCAGGGCTCCGAATAGTCCACCGGAAACAGGATTCTATGGAAGGGCAACATGGCAGTGACCTCGCTTCACTTGCGCTTTCTCGAGAACGCCTAGACGCTGATCACCGGACAAGGCGCGTCTCGAATGATCGAATAGACGTTACTGCGCAAGCGGCCGAGCGTGCGCGTCGACCGTCCGCGTCCAATGACAACGAGATCGGCGCTGTGGCCGAGCGCGGAGTCCCGCACCACGTGCGATACCTCTCCGGCGCCCAAGCAAAGAGGCGCTGCGACGCCGGCGGATTCCTGCAACTGGGCGATGGTCTTGCGCGCATCTTGCTCCAGGTAAATGCGGAGATCGGTGTCGAAATATTTCTCAGGCGCCACTTCGGCGCCGGGAATGGCATGAACCAGGAAGAGATTCGCTTGATTATCGTGCGCCAGCCTGCAGGCGAACCGCATGGTGGCTATGCTGTCTTCGGTGCGATCGACAGCGCACATGATGGTTGCGAACTGAGGCGAAACGGCGGGTGCATCTTCCACGTGTACGCCGGTCCAGACGGGGCACGGCGTGTCGTGCAGGACTTTGGCCGTCACCGATCCCAGCAGCAGTGTTCGAAAAAGCCCATATCCGTGCGTCGGCATCATGATGAGATCCACGCCGTTCTCCCGCGCGTAGTCGTCGATCGTCTGGGCGGCATCGCCTTCCACCACCACGCGATGGACCTTCAGGCCCTGGAACCGGTCTGTTAGATACGATTGGGCCGCCTCAGTTTCCGCTTCCCAAATCGCGGTGGTATCGATAATCGGCACGGCGCCTCCATACCAATCCGGAATCAGGCCGGAGGGCACTTGGAGCACGTGCAGTAACGTAACATCGGCATTGTACCTTTTAGCCATGGCCTCGACGAACGGGGCGGTTGCGGTACAGCTATCCGACATATCAACCGGGAATAGGATCTTTTGGAAGGCCCGCATTGTAACCACCTTTCAACGCAGGAATATGCACGCGGTCTGCCACAGTTAGACCTAGGCGAAACGTGGGGGGGAAAGCCGGGCGGGTTGAATTCCGCTGGTAGGTGCTTTGGTATGAGTGATTTCACTCAGGATAAACTAAAGCGCGGCGAATCGGAGGATTGCGGCGCTATGGGGTTGGTGCGAACGGGGAGGGTCGAACTCCCATGACCTTGCGGCCGCCAGATCCTAAGTCTGGTGCGTCTGCCAGTTCCGCCACGTTCGCATGCGCAGGGGACTTGGTGGCTTCAGAACCAGGATAGCAGCGCCGAAAGCCCAACAGGATGCTGAAAATGGCGGATGGGGACCGACTCCCTCACGGTCGCGGCTCGGTAAACGCTCCCCAACGCAGTTGCCATGCTGAGCCGCGCGCGTGAGCAAGCGGATTTCGGCATTTCCGAATCCAGCTAGGCAAGCAACGCCGCGAGTTCGTCGATGCGCGATCCCCGCGCCAGGCGCGGCGCTCGATTGCCGCACGAGCAAACCTCGTGTTCGAGATCGAGCTCCTCGTAGCCGTTCACAACGTGCAGTCCGGAGTGCGCGTCGCATTCGGTGGCCAGCAGTTCGCTCTTGGGTCCTAGATATTGCTCGAATACCGGAACGCCAAAAGTGTCCCATAAGTACTCGCGCTCCACGGCCGACAATCCCGCTTCGCCCGGATACGTGAAAACGACGATGGAGTGTTCCACCCGCCCGCCGTCGCGCGCTACTTGCAACACTTGCTCCCACGGACCGGCAACGGACGCCGGTGCGAAGCGCGCCGCGCGCTCGTTCCATCCTTGCGCGAAGACGCGCGTGAGTTTGGTCTCGCTGAACCCCGCCGCCAGCACTGCTGTTCGCGGAACGGGATCCACCGGATGAACAAAGGTAGCGCCACTCGGGCGGCGTCGGAAAGTGAGTCGCATGGGTTCACCGAAAATGTGGCGTGCCCGCGCGCTTCATCTCAACAAAACAGCTCAGGCGAATAAGTGCGGCAAGTTCTCTTGAAAAATGAGGCGCGCGACTTCGTCGGTAACGCCGATTTCGTACAGCGCTTTACTCTGCGTTTCGAAAATGTGCGCGTTCCATCCGCGCGGAAAATAAGAAGAATCGGTGCCGAACAGCAAGCGCTTCGGGCCTGCGACATCGAGAGCGCGGCGGAAGACGATGCGAAGATCCAGGTGAGCTTCCTCATAGCGCATCCAGCTATTGCTGCTCGAAGTATCCAGATGTACGTTCGGGCATAGATCGCAGAGCATGAGCGCTTCGCGGAGATATCCCGCGCCGAAGTGCGGCACTACGAAACGAAGCGTTGGGAAGCGCAGCGCGACTCCATGGAGATCGATGGGATTGGAGTAGCGCATGTCGAAAAGCGACGGCAGGCCGAGCACTTTGCGAAATCCGACGCTGAGCACGCCGCAATGCACGAAGGCGGCCGTGCGCGGATGTGCGGCGAGCAGCTCCAGCAGAGCGGTGGCCCGATCGTCGTAAATCGAATAGCGGTGCATGGCCGGGAAAAAGCAGAGCGCGTGCATATGGCCGCTCGCGAGAGCAGTCTTCACTTGTTCGACGGAGTCTGGCGCCGTGGGGTTCACCATCATGTAGCCGTAAAATCGCTCGGGATGCTTGCGAACCGCGGCGATCACAGAATCCGCGTCGCTGGGAACGCTCGCAATCAACGAAGCTTTCGCGACGCCATACTTGTCGAGTTCATGGACCCAGGTGTCGGCGAGCTGGCTGGGATCTTCGGCAGGCAGTTGCCACTTGAGAATTGGCGCCAGCTGATCGATCGGAACGCCCTTCTGCTCGGCGAGCGAAGCGAAGAACCGGTGAGAGAAGAAATGCACGTGCGCGTCGGCAAGCGCGACCGCGCCCCAGGGTGTTTCGATCATGGCTTTAATTATGTCGCTTGATCGCCCGAGGCGGCCATGGGGAAGCGAGTGATGCCGGCCGCGAGCGCCACCTGGGTGATGCCGGCAACGTTGTTCACGCCCAGTTTCTTCATCATCGTTTTGCGATAGCTGCGGACGGTTTGCAGTCCGAGATCCAGCATCACAGCGATCTCCTTGCTGGTTTTACCTTCCGCCACCAGGCGCAACACCTGAAGCTCGCGCGGCGAGAGATCGCCGAGCGCCGACGCCGCTGGCCGCGACTCGAGGTCGCCCCGTTGGATGCGATTCAGCAGCCGGTCGGAAACCTGCGGGCTCAAGTACGAGCCGCCCTTGGCGACAGCGCGGAGAGCGTCGAGAAGATCGTTGTCCGAAGCCTTTTTCAGCACGAAGGCGCGAGCGCCCGAGCGAATGGCACTCACCACGGAATGCTCGTCGTCATACATGGAAAGAATAATGATCTTCACGTCCGGGCAATGGCGCAGAATCTCGGTGGTGGTCTCGATGCCGTTCAAACCGGGCAGGCCGATGTCCATGAGAATGATGTCCGGCCGCTTTTTGCGGCACATCTGCACGGCATCGGTACCGCTCTCCGCCTCGCCGCAGACCGCGAACTCATCGCTGTGGCGCAGTATGGCTTTTATGCCGTCGCGCATGATTTTGTGATCGTCCACCAGGAGCACTTGAAACGCCATGTCCGTTAACTCCCGCCCTTGATGGCCGCCGCTGGCAGCGGAAAACTGGCGCGAATGACGCTGCCCTTGCCAGGAGCCCGCTCGGTCTTCAGTGTCACGTGGTTCTTGGAAGCATAATATTCCATCAGCAGCCGCCCGAGCGTCTCGGAGTCAGGGTGCAGGCCTTCAGAGGCGCCGTTTGCAGTGATCTCGAGCACATATTCGCCGTGGGAACGCTTCACATAAATGTCGATCAGGGTGCAATCGGGGGCGGCCATCGCCAGTTCCAACGCGCACTCGGTCATCTTATAGAAGGCTTTTGCCAGAATCGTGGGTACGCGCAGCGAAGCGTCCAAATGCAGGCGCAGGGTGCCCCGGAAATGCGAACGCACCTTGCCAGCCAGGCGGTCGAGCGCGAACTGCAATCCGGCCCGCTCGACAATGGAGGGGTTGAGTTCATTGCTGATGTCGCGCAATTGCTCGATGGCTTGCTCGAGCAGCTCTTGGATTTCAATGGCGCGGACGTCCAGGCCAGGGGCTTGCTCGCGAAAGTCCATCCGAACGGCATCCAGCTGTAAGCCCACCGCGCTCAAGATTTGGCTCACGTCATCGTGCAAAAGGCGCGACACGCGAGCCAGGACGGCTTCGTGTTCGTGGATGGCGGCGAACAGCTTTTGGGCCAGAACAGGCTGAACAACATCTGCCACGCTTTTGTCTTTCGTCGGACGCTTCTCGGTCATGATGCACGATTTTCGGCCGGAACGCAACCGGAAAGAATTGTTTTACAGTGGCAAGCCGCCGGGAGCAGGCAAATCGAAGCGGTCCCTGATCTCGGCGATGGCGCTGGCGGGCTCGCTGAACAGGACCGCCGGCAAGCCCAACGCTTCAGCGGCGCGAATGTTCGATTCCCGATCGTCGAGGAAGAGGGCTTCGGTTGGCGCTACGCCGAGCTGCTGCAAGCAATGCTCGTAAATTTCGGGCGCTGGCTTGGTCCGGCCGAATTCGCAAGAGAAGACGCGGGCGTTGAAATCGGGGAGCCATGGGCAGCCGAGGATGTAGTCGCGAACGGGAAAGGGCATGTTCGACAGTAGCGCCGTGTGGATTCCGGTGGCGCGGAGGTCGCGTGCCCACTGGGGCATGACGGGCGCCGGGTGAGACCAACTGCGGCTGTCGATTTCGACGAGCCTGCCGATTTGGGAGGGCGTGAGCTGGCGAGAAGCTGCTTCTGCGACCGCCGTCCAATATGCCGCCGGATCGAGCGCGCCGGCGTCGTAGGCGATGCGAAACTGCCAGTAGACTTCGCTGAATCGCGGGATCGGAAGATCGAGAATGCCCGCCAGGGCCTGAACGTCCCCGGCGGGCTGTGATTGACAGAGCACGTTGCCGTAATCGAAGATGACTGCTTTCGGAGATACCCGCACACTCCGATATTAACGGGCTTTAGCTCTTTGGCGGCGACGAGCTATCGCGAAGAGCTGGAGGCCGCGCTCAAGCTGGCGGCCAGCACAACCACGTTGCGGTTGCTGGGCAGTGTGATCGAACTCACCGTCTTCCCGCTGGCCAAATTGAACGAGTAACTGTAGAGCGCTAGCGTGCGGGTGTCGCGAGTGGCGTTGCTCAGGTCGCGATAGGCCATCGGGACCGCTGCGGTTTCGCCCGTAAAATTCTGGGGCGTGCACCAGTCGCTGAGGCTCTGTGTGAATGACGCCGTCGTGCCGTCGGAATATTTCACGACGAACGTCTGGCCGGTTTGAGCGCCGTTCACTGCTGTGGCGAGCAGCGTCAGCGTGGCATACTGGCCCGCCGGCAGAGGAATGGTTGCACTCGACACCGCATCGGGCGCGTTGGCCGGGCCCAGACTGAAGGCCGTGCCGCTGACATTTTGCACGGGCCCGAGCTGACTCGACGAATACGCGCGTCCACCGGCGTCCAAACCGCCGCTGGTAAACGTTGTGAAGTCGGAGACGATACCGGCGACGTTGTACAGCGGAGCGAGGTTCACGAGTGCGTTCCCGGCGCTGGGCGCGAGCACCGTAAGGCTGATGGAGGCGGTCTGAGTCAAGCTGCCGGATTTGCCCGTGATCGTAATCGTCGACGTGCCCGCGGCTGCGGTACTGGCTGCCGCGAACGTCGCCGTGCTCTTGCCCGATGCGACCGCGCCGAAGGTCGCCGTAACGCCCGTCGGCAGGCCCGAGGCTGACAACGTCACCGTGCCGTTGAAGCCATACAAAGGTGTGATGGCGATGCTGCTCGTGCCGCTGGAGCCTGGCTTAACGCTGAGACTTGCGGGAATCGCGGCGAGAGTGAAGCTCGGCGGTGGATTGACGGTGAGCGCGATTGTCGCCTTATTCGTCAAGGTTCCTGAAGTGCCCGCGATGGTCACGGTCGATGTGCCCGCGGTGGCAGTGTTAGCCGCGCTGAAAGTCACGGTGCTCTTGCCTGCTGCGATCGCGCCGAAAGTCGCTGTGACGCCCGCCGGCAGACCCGATGCCGCCAACGCTACCGTGCCGCTGAAACCGTTCAAACCTGTGACGGCGATGCTGCTGGCGCCGCTTGAGCCTTGAGTAACGCTCAAGGTCGCCGGAGTTGCCGCGAGCGTGAAATTCGGCTGCGGCAGAATAGTGAGCGCGATGGTCGCCTTGCTGGTCGAGGTTCCTGATGTGCCCGTGACAGTCACAGTCGACGCGCCCGCGGCTGCCGTACTGGCCGCCGTCAAGGTCAGCGCGCTCTTGCCTGACGTGATCGCGCCGAAAGTTGCGGTAACGCCCGTCGGCAGGCCCGATGCCGCCAACGCTACTGTGCCGTTGAAACCGTTCGTTGGAACCACGGTGATGGTACTTGCTCCGCTCGCACCGGGCAGAACACTGAGGCTAGTGGGCGATGCTGTGAGCGCGAAGCTCGGGGGCGCAGCCACGCTCAAGCTCAGTGGCGTGGTGCTGTGCAGGCCGCCGGATGTTCCGGTGATCGTGACGGTGGAGGTCCCCAAGATGGCGGAGGTGCTGGCCGTCAGAGTCAGCGTTCGCGGCTTGGCAGTGCTTGCGGTGCTAAAGGAAGCGGTCACTCCCGTTGGCAATCCCGATGCGGCCAGAGCTATGGTCCCCGTGAAACCGTTCTGCGGAGCGATGGTGATGGTGCTGGTGCCGGTGGCTCCCCGATAGACCGTGACGCTGGCGGGCGTTGCCGAAAGTGTGTAGCTCGGCGCTCCTGTGATCGTAAGGTTGATCAACGCCGTGCTGGTGAGGCTGCCGGAAGTGCCCGTGATGGTAACGGCGGCGGTTCCCGGCGAGGCGGAGCTGGCCGCACTCAGCGTGAGCGTGCCCGGTTTGGTTGTGCTGGCCGGGCTGAACGATGCGGTGACGCCGGTGGGCAGGCCCGATGCTGCCAGAGCTACGGCTCCTGTGAAGCCGTTCTGCGGAGTGATGGTGATCATGCTGGTCCCGCTGGCGCCTTGCGCGACGCTCACGCTCGCGGGCGACGCAGCCATGCTGAACGCTGGAAGCCCGGTAACGGTGAGCGAAAGCCGAGCGTTGCTCGTCAGGCTTCCGGAAGTGCCGGTGATCGTAATCGTCGAAGTGGACGAGGCCGCGGTACCGCTTGCGGTCAGCGTCAGGGTGCTCATGGTAGTGGCAGTGGCCGGGTTGAACGACGCCGTCACGCCCGCCGGCAGTCCCGATGCGGCCAGGCTTACCGCGCCGCTGAAACCGTTTTGCGCGCTGATCGTGATGGTGCTGTTCCCGCTCGCTCCCGCCGTCATCGCAAGCTTGGACGCGGACGAAGACAAGCCGAAGGATGGCCCGTTCGATACACCGGTCAGGCTGTTAATCAGCGGCTGGCCGGCGGGGCTGCCCCATCCAGTGGCGAGATCGTAGCCCGGCAGCGCGTTGAAGCCGCCGTTGTTTCCGGTGGTGATGTCGTGAAGATCGGTTTGGTAGCTCGATGCTGCGCCAATCGCGTAGAGCGGGGGATTGGCGAACCCGACGCGCGGTTGTCCATTGGACGCTGCCTGCTGATTCGCCAAGGCCATGAAGCCGGCCCACAAAGGTGTCGCGGCGCTGGTGCCGCCAACCTCGATCCACGATCCGTTGTCGCAAATCAAGAAGATCTGGATGTCGGCGAGCAGCGCGACGTCCGGAATGTTGCGCATGGTTGCCGACCCGCCGGCCGCGGTGGTGATCACCGTTTGCTGGTA
>Ga0187810_10000230_pt1 | contig 24302 bp, 23 predicted proteins | sample NC_wetland_sal_i_9_FD_132963 | JGI IMG/M metagenome (GOLD analysis project Ga0187810, IMG submission 132963) | Wetland sediment microbial communities from Neuse River Estuary, North Carolina, USA - ASW_5 | ecosystem: Environmental > Aquatic > Freshwater > Wetlands > Sediment | place: USA: North...
ATGGAGGATTCGCCGGAGTTCATAGCGGGCCGGATCCGGGCAGCCTCGAAGCGGTACCGGGAGCGCCTCCTCCCGCCATTCTTCGGCTCGCTCGTCACCTTCTCCGACGACTTCGAGTATTCCTGGCATACCCCCGGCCATGCCGGTGGGATCGCCTTCCGGAAATCCCCCGCTGGTCGGGCATTCTACCGGTTCTTCGGCGAGCAGCTGCTCAGGTCCGATCTTTCCATCTCGGTAGGCGAGCTCGGTTCCCTTCTCGACCACTCGGGACCGATTGGCGAAGCGGAGAAATATGCTGCGAAAGTGTTCGGCGCCGACAGGACGTATTTTGTAACGAACGGCACTTCCACGGCCAACAAGATCGTCTTCATGGGCTGCGTCACGGCCGGGGACATAGTCCTCGTAGACCGGAACTGCCACAAGTCGATCGAACACGCGGTCACGATGACGCATTCCCTCCCCGTCTACCTCATCCCGACCCGGAACCGGTACGGGATCATCGGCCCGATCCACCCGGACCAGATGCTGCCCGAAACGATCGCGGCAAAGATCGCGGAGTGTCCTCTCACCAAAGGTGCCGAATGTAAGGATCCGGCCCTCTCGATTGTCACCAACTCGACGTACGATGGCCTCTGCTACCTCGCGACCCGTGTCGAAGAATTGCTCGGAAAAAGCGTAGACCGGATCCATTTCGATGAAGCCTGGTACGCCTATGCCCGGTTCAACCCGCTGTACCGGAACCGGTTCGCGATGCGGAAAGAGGCGGACCTGCCCGGAGGTCCCACGGTGTTTGCAACCCAGTCGACCCACAAGCTCTTGGCCGCACTCTCGCAGGCGTCCATGATCCATGTCCGGAACGGCCGGTGCCCGGTGGAGCACGAGCGCTTCAACGAAGCCTTCATGATGCACACCTCGACTTCACCGCTCTACACGATCATCGCGAGCCTGGATGTCTCCTCGAAGATGATGGACGGTCCGTCCGGGACGATGCTCACAACCGAATGCATCGATGAGGCCATCCGGTTCCGGAGGATCATGGCGAGGACCGGTCGCGAACTCGGGCACGGGAAAGGAAAGAAAGACTGGTGGTTTGGCATGTGGCAACCGGAGACGGTCTGCGATCCGAAGACCGGGAAGACCGTTCCTTTTGCTGATGCCCATCACGAGCTGCTCCGGGACGAACCGTCAGCTTGGGTCCTGCACCCGGAGGATACGTGGCATGGCTTCGACGGGCTCGAAGACAATTACTGCATGCTCGATCCCATCAAGGTCACGGTCCTCACCCCCGGCGTCGCGAGCGACGGCTCGCTCGATGCGTGGGGGATCCCGGCAGCGATCGTGGTAAAGTTCCTTGACACCCGGGGGATTATCAACGAGAAGTCCGGGGACTACACCATCCTCTTCCTCTTCTCAATGGGTATCACCAAGGGGAAGTGGGGAACACTCGTCTCGGAACTCTTCGAGTTCAAGCGCCACTACGATGAGAACTCGCCGCTGGACGAGATCTTTCCTGACCTGACAACGCAGTATCCCGACCGGTACGGGAAGATGACGCTCCAGGACCTCGTCGCCGAGATGCATGCCTTCATGCGCGAGAACAAACAGGGAATCCTTCTTGAGAAGGCATTCTCTCTCCTGCCGGAGCCGGTCATTACCTTTGCCGAAGCCTACCGTCATCTCGTGAAAGGCGGGGTCGAACAGGTGCCCGTCGCTGAAATGGGCGGCCGGGTCGTCGCGACCGGGGTCGTGCCGTATCCCCCGGGAATCCCGCTTCTCCTACCGGGCGAACGGGCAGGCCGTGCCGACGAGCCGGTGCTCCAGTACCTGCTGGCACTCCAGTGTTTCGATGCACGGTTCCCGGGCTTTGCCCACGACACCCACGGCGTCGAGTGCGTTGACGGCGAATACCGGGTCTATTGTATCAGGGAGGAATTATGACTGAAAATACTGCACCGGGAAATGCACCGGTAACAACCGCCCCGGTAACAAAAAGGCCCGTTCCCGTCAAGGTCCTCGGCGTCTTTGCCCTTGCGATGATCAACGTAGCCGCAGTGCTCAGCATCCGGAACTTCCCTTCCATGGCGGAGTTCGGCTGGTCGAGCATCGGGTGGTATATCCTCGGCACGATCTTCTTCCTCATCCCTATCTCCCTTGCGGGTGCCGAGCTTGCGACCGGGTGGCCCGAAGGCGGCGGTATCTACGCGTGGGTGAAGCAGGCGTTTGGGGAGAAAGGCGGCTTCGTCGCCCTCTTCTGCGAATGGTCGAACAACCTCGTCTGGTTCCCGACCGTGCTTGCATTCATCGCATCCACCCTCGCGTTCGCGCTCACGCCTGCCCTCGCGAACAATCCCCTCTACATGTTCAGCGTCATGATGATCGCGTTCTGGGGCACAACAGCGATCGGGTACTTCGGACCGGAGGTAACCGCGAAATTCTCGAACGTGGGCGTGATTCTCGGAAGTATCATCCCTGCGGTCCTGATCATCCTCTTCGGCATCTGGTGGGTGGTCTCCGGAGCAGCGACTGTCCTCCCGGCATTCACCCCGGGCGCCATTATCCCGCAGCTCAGCCTTGCGACCATCCCGTTCTTCTCGACCATCATCCTCCTGTTTGCAGGTATGGAGATGGCCGGGTTCCATGCCCTTGAGACCCGGAATCCGCAGAAGGACTACCCGAAAGCGATGGCGTTCTCTGCCATCATCATCTTTGCCTGCACGGTCCTCGGCACGCTCGCTATCGCGTTTGTGATCCCGGCGAGCCAGCTCAATCTTGCCTCGGGCGTCATGCAGGCGATCCAGTTCTTCTTCGTGGCCGCAAACCTTCCGTGGCTCGTTGCACCGATGGCTGTCCTCATGACCCTTGGCGGGGTCGTGCTTCTCGCTGCATGGCTCATCGGCCCGGCAAAAGGTCTCGGGGTCGTGGCGCTCGAAGGCAACATGCCGCCGGTCTTCAACCGTCACAATAAGTACGGCTCGCCCGTTGCAATTCTCGTGACCCAGGCGCTCATCGGCTCCGTGATCTCGCTCCTGTACGTCTTCCTGCCATCGGTCAACCAGGCGTACTGGATCCTCTCGGCAATGACGACCGAGCTGCTCTGCATCGTGTACGTTCTCGTCTTCGCGGCGCTGATCAAGCTCCGGTACAGCAAGCCCGATCAGCCCCGGCCGTTTACGATCCCCGGCGGGAAGGCAGGGATCTGGCTTGTCGGCGGCCTTGGCGGGATCGGCGTCATCTTCGCGTTCATCGTAGGCCTGATGCCCCCGGCGTTCTTCACCAATGCTCCGGTCTATATCGGTTCCGTGCTGCTCGGGACGTTCCTGCTCGCTGTCCCTCCCCTTGTCTTCCTTAAGTTCAGGAAAGCGTCATGGAAAACGAAAGGAGAGGCTGAGGAATGAAGCCGGATTGGTGTAAGAGCCTTTGCCGGACAAGGTGCGGATGAGATACTCATCCGGCCTGTTTTTCGCGCGTACCGTTTCTGAATTTTACCCGTGCGGCTTTTTTGCGGAGGGGATTTTCACTCAAAAGGTCAGATTTCCGATCAGTCCGGGCCATGCCTCTCCCGGTACTTGATTAATTTCGTAGCTTCCTTAATGCATTGTTACTTTATGTCAGCCGCCAAATATAACATGGTGAATCTTCCATGAGGATACTTGTGCGTACCACGAATTCTGGTCAAACATGCCATGTTGTCCCCGATTATGTGTCCTTTAGGATCACCAGGATGAACTAATGGAACCAATAACATACCAAAAAACCGAAATATTTGTGCCGGATGCGACCCAGATACGGATCCTCCAGGTAGTTGCAGAGAAAACGGGCTGCAACATCAACCATGTAGTCCATCAACTCCATGAAGAAATACCGGAAAGCCGGGTCCGCTCGGGAGTCCGCCAGCTGCTCCAGAAAGGAATCCTGAACGGGGGAAATACATTCGACCAGGCAATCACCCTGCAGCTCACCTCAAAAGGGCGTGTCATCCTCCAGAAAGCGGATGAAAAGACTCCTTAAACTATCTGTTTTTGATTAACCGGTTATCCTTTTCAATGGGATCGGGGCTTCTCGTTCCGAAAAGAAAATGATAGATTTCCCCGGCGATCAGATACGGGATGTTTTCCCGGATTCGGGCGCCTGTTGCTTTCCCTCTCGGTCTCCGGTAACCGGAAATGTACTCCAAACGAGCTTTTCCCTTCGCGCGGTCAAATCCGCCTGCCTCACGGGAACCGGAATTTTCCCGGGGGCACATGGATCTCGAACCGGGCACCCTGAAGGTAGACACCGGTTTCCCGGATCGTGAGATTCGTGATCGACAGGATTTCTGAGATAAGGAACATCCCAAGACCAGTATGCTTCCCGAACCCCTTGATGAAGATCTTCTCTTTCTCTTCCGGAGGAACACCTGTACCATTATCCTGGTAGATGAGAAGAAGATCGGGATCTTTTTTACCAACCGATAACCGGATTTCCGAAACATGTTCCCCATGCCTGAGTGAATTGTCAATAAGATTGTAAAATGCCTGCCCGATCATGGGATCTGCAAAGATCTCCACCGGGCCAGTTTCACAGGAGAAGGCGACATCCCTCCCGTTGAACGATTCCGCAGCTTTTGTGAATGCCGTCCCAACATCCCGCCATTCGGGTTTTTTAAGGCCGAGATCCTGGTAGTCCCGGGTAAATTCCAGCTGGTCCCCGATAATCTCAAGGCTCGTATTCATGCTTTTAATGTAACCGGACGCTCCCGGGCCACAATTTGCTGCATCCAGCATGTCGAGATAAACCGAAAGGGCCGCCAGCTGGTTGAAAATATCGTGGCGGGTGATATCCGAAAGCAGGAGCAGTTTGTTATGTGCAGCAACGATCGCCTCCTCATTTTGCCGTTGCACGGTGACATCGTGGAAACTCCACACCCGCCCGATATTTCGATCCCCTATCAGCTGGGGATGTTCGTACAGTTCATAGATCCTGCCATTATTAAACTTCAGGTCGGTCATGACAACATCCTCCGCAGAATCCGGTAACGATGAAACCAGCCGGAGAAACCCTGCGGGATCTGAAAGGAAGGCGACTGTTTTGTCGATGAATGCCCCGTAATCCTCGGTATCGATCGGCTGGTGTTTAGGCAGATCAAGAATATGGGATGCCTTCTGGTTGTACGCCCGGATCACCCCGTCCCGGTCAACTACCACGATCCCGTCGGCCGTTGATTCGATCGTTGCTTTCTGGAGGGAGTTTGCTTTCCGGAGTTCGGCAGTCCGCTCTTTTACCAGGCCCTGGAGATGAATCTTGTACTCAAGGAGTTCCATTTCCGCTTGTTTCTTCCGGTCGATATACCCGATGATCGATCCGAGAATGACCGTACCTCCGATGCTGATTATGACATACGGGAAGATTGAAACGATTGGGGAAACGCCGGACAAGTGGCCGGGAGAGGCCTGCAGGATGAGTGAAAATGCAAACGAACAGATCTCGATGAGGGCGACCCCGGTCCCGAGAAGAAGGAGCTGGACAATGTATGACGATGGAAATCGCTTCCACGATCGGCAGGCGTAGAAGAGTGTACCGAGAAAGATCCCTCCAATAACAACGGTCAGCACGTCATTCGATGACAGGAATCCCCCGGATACCGTGCTTCCCAGCAGGATCATGGCGGCAACAATTACTGCGGAAACAGGACCCCCGATAAATCCGGCAAGGGGAACGAGGACGATGTTAAACCCGAGTGCCGGGCCACCCGCTGCCTGCCAGAACGCGGGAATGCTGATGACCGCTGCTATACCAAAGATGCCCCCGACACTGAGTGAGAACGCCAGTTTCGATCGTTTCTGGAGGGAATCCGGGATGAAATGGTAAAGAAGGACCAGTGTCGCGATGATCGTAAAATTCTGGACCACACCCCGCACGAGGTCCATTGATATAAAAGGTAATTCGATCATCAGCACTCCCGGTAATCCTGGAAACGGGAGTGCCGCGGCCCTGCATGTTTGTTAAAAAATCGCGGATCTTTCCCGATTACCATTCAATCTGCATGACCCGTTATAAATCTGTCCCGCGGCTGTGCGGATTTTCCGGTATAAATCCGAAGACTCCGGCAATCGGTTTGAACTGGTCAACTTCCCTGTCAGGAACCCCTAGGGGAAACACCTGACTTTACGTCTGCTCCCGGTCATTTTTTCAGCTGCTCCTGATGCCCCCACACCCGTCAGTTCCCAAATCACCGGTCCCCCCATTACCCCTGCCCCAATCCATAAGACCGGCACCTCCGGGCCACGTGTGCCGGGCCGGCCGGCACATCCGCCCGGTTCCCGGAATGTTTGCGGTGCAGGAACATCCGGGAATTCTCCCGGTGCATAACAAAAGGGTTTATCGAGTACCGGCGCAATAGTGCGCATTACTATAATTTCCGGATAATGAACCTTGCAGTGATGGAATAACGGGCCAGGGTTGAGTCGGTGCCATGCCAGGATAAACGTATTCCGGCTCGCAGGTCATGACAATGCAGGCGTACAATGAAAAATCCGATCTCCGATCACCCAGAAGAATCCGTTTCGGCAGGAACCGTAAGAACAAAAAGCGTGCCCTCACTCCGGCAGGAAGCAGAGAAGCGGCTGGCACACCTTCCGGCCCGGTCCCGGGATCTCGAGAGGAAATCGCCTGAAGAGATCGTCCACGAGCTCCGGGTCCACCAGATCGAACTGGAGATGCAGAACGAGGAACTGAGGGAGACCCAGCGCGTACTCGAGGAGTCCCGTGACCGGTACGCCGACCTGTACGACTTCTCCCCGGTCGGGTACCTGACTCTCACGAACAAATCCGTGATCGTGGAAGCGAACCTCACCGCGTCCATCCTGCTCGGGACGGATCGGCAGCATCTCGTCAGAGCTTCGCTCCGGAAATTCGTAACGGACGAAGATCGTGACCGCTGGGACCGGTATTTCCTCAACATCCTGAAGAAACCCGGAAAACAGGTCTGCGAGATCAGGTTCGCTAATGGCACCGGCCCGGTCCTCAGCGCACGGATGGAGTCTATACTGCTGGAGCGCGAAAGCATTCATCCCGTTATCAGAATAACTATGAGCGACATCTCGGATCGCGTGAAAGCCGAAGCGGGTCTCGCCCGCAAAAGTCATGATTTCGACGAACTGGACGCTGCGTACAAAACCATCGCATCCGGACAGGATGAGCTCCGGCATGCAGTCGAGGAGCTCTCCCACCGGGAAGGCGAACTCAGGGATGCCCTTGTGGAAAAAGATGTTCTCCTTGCCGAGATCCATCACCGGGTCAAGAACAACCTGACCGCGTTCATCTCGCTCCTGAGCATGGATGGTGCGTACGAGGATTCGCCTGCGGGAGCCGCCCTCAAAAAAGATCTCCAGAACCGGGCGCGGAGCATGGCGCTCGTCCACGAGACCCTGTACCAGACCAAGAAGTTTTCCCAGGTCGATATGGATATTTACCTCTCCACGCTCGCGAACCAGGTCGCGGATTCGTTCCCGGGCTCCGATGCGATCAGGACCGTTGTCGAGGCCAAGGGTGTCACGCTTGACATAACCCGGGCGACTCCCTGCGGCCTCATCATCAACGAGCTCGTCACCAACTCGCTCAAGTATGCATTCCCGGAATCCACCGGATGCAGGGAGTCACGGAAAGCGCCCTGCACGATCCGGGTGGAGATGACGAGCGACAGGGGCGTGTACTACCTGGCAGTCAGCGACAACGGGATCGGGCTTCCTGCCGGTATCGATCCGAAGACCACGCAATCGCTCGGCCTGAAACTTGTCTACTTCCTTGCAAAACACCAGCTCCGGGCGACCATCGAGATCCAACGCGATCAGGGGACTGCGTTCCTCTTCCGGTTCGGGAAGGCAGCGCCGGAATAACCGGATCGGCCCCCGGATCATAAAGGAATTTTCACGGATTATCTCCGGGTCACGGTTGTTCCCCGGTTCAGGCCGGGACAGAATTTTCCGGGATGGCGTACTCCCTGCGTTTCCCGTTCCGTCATGAGAGGTGATTTGAGACCCGGGTTTTTTGTCTTCCGCTTCCAGCCTTTCAGCCTTCTGCTGTTTTCCCGGGGGTATCGTCATCCTTTCCCCCACTTCCCGCATAGGAACGACCCGCTACAAGTTTCGTCCCGTAGTTTTGGTGCCGCCGATCCACCTGCCCTTTGCTCTCCTGCATCCCGTCATCAAAAATAGTATGCATTAATAATCCACAGGACAATATTGCCCTTGGTAAGAGTATCGGTACGGGTGCCGGATCATTCTTCCGGCATAGTCATCCCGGTCTTCCGGGTTGACCGTTTCTCCCGTTGGGATTCCCGCCCTTCGGTAAACCGCTGCGGACTAATCCCAAAAACCAATCCTTGAGGATATAAGAAGATGACCCCAGAGCCGACTCCAAAGCCGAAGGCCGCCGGAACGACAACCGTGAAGAATGGCAGGAAAAAACCGGAGACCGTAAAAGAACCGGTTGTAAAAACCGGTTTTCCCATCATCGGCATCGGGGCCTCGGCCGGGGGTCTCGAAGCCTTCGAACTCTTCTTCAAAAATGTCCCCGCCGACAGCGGCATGGCGTATGTCCTCGTATCCCACCTCGATCCCGGCCACGCAAGTATGCTCGCCGAGATCCTGCAGCGCGTCAGTTCTATCCCGGTCATCGAGGCCGAAAACAACATGCCGGTCAAACCGGATCACGTCTATATCATCCCCCCGAACAGGGAGATGACTATCTTCCACGGGATGCTCCAGCTCAGTGTACCCGGCCAGCAGCGGGGCCTGAGGATGCCGATCGACACTTTCCTCCGTTCCTTTGCAGAAGACATGAGGGAACAGGCGGTTGCAGTGATCCTCTCGGGCAGCGGGACCGATGGCACGCTCGGCCTCCGGGCCGTGCTCGGGGCCGGCGGGGTTTCGTTCGTGCAGGACCCTGCGACCGCGAAGTATGACGGGATGCCCACGAGCGCGATCCAGAGCGGCCTCGCCACGTACGTTCTCCCGGTCGAGAGGATGGCCGGCGATATCGTTGCCTACGCCCGGAACTTCGTGGCCCGGAAGATCCTCCCTCCCCTTTCCCTGCCAGGCCCGGAAGGGAAACTGCCGTTTGCAAAGATCCTGATGCTCCTCCGGACAAAGACCGGCCACGACTTCTCGCTCTACAAGCAGAATACGATCCGACGGCGGATCGAACGGCGCATGGGTGTGAACAATATCGAATCAACGGATGCATACGCCCGCTTCCTTGCCGAGAACCCTTCCGAAGTCCGCAACCTCTTCAGGGAACTGCTCATCAACGTGACGAGTTTCTTCCGGGACCCTGTAGCGTTCGAATACCTCAGGACCGATATCATCCCGCCGATGCTCTCGAACAAGCCGGAAGACTATGCCGTCCGGGTCTGGGTCGCGGGCTGTGCGACCGGTGAGGAGGCGTACTCCATCGCGATGATCTTCCGGGAATGTATCGACGCGTCCAAGCACCCGTTCAAGGTCCAGATCTACAGCACCGACATCGATGAAAACGCGATCGCGGTTGCCCGGGCAGGGTTCTACCCGGCAAACATTGCCATCGACGTCCCGCCCGAACGCCTGCGGCGCTTCTTTGTCAAAGAGGAGACGGGGTACCGGATCAAGAAGGAGATCCGGGAGATGGTGATCTTTGCCGTGCAGGACGTTGTCAAGGACCCGCCGTTCACCCGGCTCGATCTCCTCTCGTGCCGGAACCTGCTCATTTACTTCGAGCCCGAGCTCCAGAACCGGCTTATCCCGGTCTTCCACTATGCGCTCAACCCCGGCGGTGTCCTCTTCCTCAGCCCGTCCGAGAGCATCGGACGGTTTACCGATCTCTTCTCCCCGCTCAGCAGGAAGTGGAAGTTCTACACGACCCGGCCGATCCTTTCCACGACCCGGGCTACCGGGGCCTTCAGCCTTCCCTCGTCCTCCCATATCGCGGGGCGCGGTACGGCTGATCTCCCCGTGAAACCCCGGGAGACCAACTTTGTCGAGCTTACCCGGGGAATTCTCCTCCAGTCTTATGCGCCCCCTTCCGTCATCATCGACGAAGTGGGTAATACGCTCTACGTGCACGGCGACACGGGGAAGTATCTCCGCCCGGCTCCCGGAGCCGCGAGCCTCAACATCATCGAGATGGCCCGCGAGGGACTGCAGCTCGAACTCAGGAAGGCGATCCGCAATGCCGTAAAGCAGAAAACCAATATCGAAATTCCGGGCCTGCCAATCAGGACAAACAGCGGGATGCACCCGGTCGATATCATTGTCCGGCCTGTCGCCGACACGGCTTCCGCGCGGGAGCTGCTCATTGTCAGTTTCCAGGACCGGGATCAGAAAGTTACGGAGAAGATTGCCCCCTGTCCGGAGCTGGATAAGAAGGGGCCGTCGAAGCGGGTGATGGAGCTCGAAAAGGAACTCCAGTACACAAAGGAAAACCTGCAGGCAACCATCATCGAGACGCAGGCCGGCAACGAGGAACTCAAATCGATCAACGAGGAACTCCAGTCCACAAACGAAGAGCTGCAGTCGACAAACGAGGAGCTCGAGACCTCAAAAGAAGAGCTCCAGTCGGTCAACGAGGAGATCGTGACCGTCAACGCGGAGCTGCAGGCAAAGATCGAGCAGCTCACCGATATCCAGAACGATATCCGGAATCTCCTCGACAGTACCAGCATCGGGACGATCTTCCTGGACGAGAACCTGCTCGTGAAGCGGTTCACCCGGGACGCGACCCGCATATTCCGGTTGATCGCGACCGATATCGGCCGGCCGCTCGCCGATATCAAGTCCACGATCCTCATCGGCGATATCGTGGCCGACGCGCAGGAAGTCCTCGACACCATGGTACCCCGGGAGAAAGAGGTGCAGACCACGGACAACCAATGGTACCTTGCCCGGCTCACGCTTTACCGGACCCTCGACAACATCATCGACGGGGTCGTGATCACCTTCACCAATATAACCTCCCTCAAATCCATGGAAGCCGAGGTCCGAAATTCCCGCGAGCTCGCCGAGAACGTCTTCAACACCGCCCGTGAGCCTCTCGTCGTGCTCGATCCCGGCTTCCGGATCGTCTCGGCCAGCCGTTCTTTCTATACCGTGTTCAGGTCTGTGCCCGGGGAGACGATCGGCCACAGCCTCTTCGAGCTGGGCGACGGGCAGTGGGATACTCCGCAGCTCCGTGAGCTGCTGGAAACGGTTCTTCCCCAGGACACGAGTTTTGACGATGTGGAAGTTACCCATACGTTCCCCGGCATCGGGCGCCGGAAGATCCTGCTGAACGGCCGCCGGGTACAGAGCGACAGCGGAGAACCCCGGTTCATCCTCCTTGCGATGGAGGATATCACCGGTCGGGCACCGGCAAAACGAGGCGGCCGGAAGAACAATGCCTGAATTCCCATCTTTCCCAGATACTGCCGCCTGTTTCCAAAAACAGGATTTATCGTCCGCAAAAATCGTCCGCAAAATTTTTTGGGAACTGAAATTACAAAGAGAGCGCGGTCGCGGAATCGTGCGGGATAATTTTGGTGTTTTTGCTGAACCGGTGAAATAAATTGGGAAGTGAATTTTCTTTTTGGATCGATCCTGAAGAGAGCTTAAGATTGGCCTGACGTGTCAGTCGGGCTCCGCCAACAGCCTTCGCAGGCTTCCCTGGCAGCGATTGGTGAGTCAACGAAAAAATCTTTGAGATCCTGTGGAGGCCATCTCAATAACAACTGCGGAGAATTCCCAAATCCTGAGATCGAAAATTTCTGTAAGGCACAATTTTTTACAAATCCTGTTTCAAATCGCCTACCTGAAATTATTGTCAATGAGCTGCTGAGCAGTTGCCGGATCAAAATATATTCCAATCGGTCCAAAAGAATTATTTTTGAATGATACACTGTTGACTGTGTATAAATTTTTGATTAAAATAATGTGAAATTTCTTATGTTTCTGTTTTCTTATTTGTGGGGGCAGACAATATTTTTTGTTATCCGGCCGGTCCGGAGATCCGGTTTCCCGGTTTCGGTTTTTTCCCGGAAAAATCCGGAAATTTTTCAGGTATAAAACCCAAAAGTGAAATTAGTCCTATAGGATAATCCTTTAGGATTTCTTTTAATTGCAATTAAAGGAAACGTAAAATTCAAAATTTTAGATGCTCACCCCGTCTCAAACCGCCGGAAAAAATTCGAACCGGAAACCGGATCCAAACTGATAGGTTTAGAACAGATTGATGGATTTTCCAGCGGACACGAGTCGCCTTGTTGCGATTGACCTTAAGCTCGGAAAGTTCAAAGCGGCAGACAAGGGGCAGATGGAGCTTTACCTGCGATGGCTGGACAAGTACGACCGTCAGCCCGGCGAAGAACCCCCGATCGGACTGATTCTCTGTGCCGGGTCGTCCGTGGGGCATGTCGAACTCCTCGAGCTGGAAGCGAGCAGCATCCGCGTCGCCGAGTACCTCACCGAGCTCCCGCCCCGCGAAGTGCTGGAAAAGAAACTCAAGGCAGCCGTGACGAATGCGCGGGAGCGGCTCGCGGAACCGGGGAAGGGAGAGTAACAGCGGAATGATGGCGGGCAATTGTGGGTTCACTGCCCCCACAATCTGATGAATGTTTTAGTGACTTTCTTCACCATCTGTCATTCTGTGCGATGCGGTTGGCGATCTGCATTCATGTAACCGGCAAGTCCATGGAGGAAAATAAAGAAGGCCAGATTGCGGGGATTATCCCGTTTCCTCTTCATCATGATGTAGTAGTTTATGTAACGGGCATGTAACTGGACGTGGATAATCCCCCGGACCGCCCACCCAGGAGTCCCGCCCACCACACCGAGGGCGGGAACCATTGGGTCCGGTTGAGACGCAGACGCTCAGTCATGTTCACTCGTCTTCGTTCCGCTCGCTGGCGCTCACTGCACTCCGGCTCGGCTATCACATCACCTCGCTGTTTCACGGGATCGCCCTGTTGGTAGGATGACGCCCTGGCGGTCCCCAACCTACGCTGAACACCGAAGGGCAGCGGCGGTACCTGAGTCGCTCTCTACCTGAGCCCGCCAGAATCGCGGTCGTCCATTCCTTAATGAAACAAAAAAGGCTCCTGTCCGGTTTCCGGTTGTCCGAAGCTTATTCCAGCAGGTCCAAGAGCCCATCCACGAGCGTGTCGAGGAAGCTTTCCCGGTATGTAATCAGGAGGTTCACGATTCTTTCCTTCGGTACACCGAGAGAATACGCCTTGCCTTTGACTTTTTTGTCCGATACGACAATGCCATTGTCGATTAATTTCTTCAGGTGCCACGTTGTTGTCGAGGGTGAAAGATTCACGCCGACACTGATCTCCTGGTGGCTGCAACCCTCGTGCATGAGGATAAACAGGAGAATATTCCTGACACTTCGCTGTCGCAGCAGCGCGAGGAGTTTCTCGTCTTTGATATCAATCGTTACCGGGTAGTACCGGACATAATTGCCGTCTTTTTCTTCCTTGATGAGGCTGTGTTTCACCAGGTACGACAGGTGGTACGAGACCATGCCAAACGACAAATCCGCTGCCCTCTGGATCTCCCGCATATGGCAGCCGGCGTGGTGCCGGACCACTTCGTAGATCTTTTTTCTTGATTCGAGTTCCAAGACGTCGGCTTGGTTGCTTCGGACATCACTCAAAGGCGCATCACTTCTTTGTTATGCTCAAAAAAATACACCCGAGCACCAGGAAATCGAGGAGGCTCGCGACAATATCGAAGACGGGCTGGCGCGATGACAGAAGATCGCTCCCGACGATGAATATCCCCTTCACCGCAAATATGGAGAATGCCAGTGTAACGAGCAAATACTTGGTTCTCTTGTCCCTCCGGTATGCGATAAAACTGATAACGCCGAGAATAACAGCAAGAGCGGTCGTAAAAATCGTGATGATATCGGTGACGTCCCAGCCCCGGACTGAAACGCCGTCGCTTGTTTCAGCGGCCATAACGGGAGAAGTTGCCACCAGCAGCACCAGGGCAAGGATCGCTGCACACCCAAAAAAGAGATCCGGTCTCATGGAATTTTAGTGGGTTGTACGATATTGATAAGAATTTGTTCCGGGTTCGATGGTTGCACTAGGGCCTATTTACCAGCCAGAAAATAAGTCATGATGATGCATTCGTTTTCACGAAAATTCCGGAGGATGTAATTGATCTTCGGAACGCGACAGGAGATTATCAGGGATGTCTTGTGTAAAGTCCCTGAAATAACCCTGTACTTCTGGATTATCAAAATCCTCTGCACCACCGTGGGGGAAACAGCTTCAGACTTCCTGAACACCACGATGGGCCTCGGACTGACCTCCACCAGTTATGTCATGGGTGGGATCCTTCTCGTTGCACTCATCGTACAGTTCATGACGAAGAAATACAACCCGGGGATATACTGGCTGAATGTCGTACTGATAAGCATCTTTGGCACGCTTATCACCGATAATCTCACGGATAACTTTGGCGTGTCCCTGGAGGCGACCACGGTGGCCTTCACCATCGCTCTCGCATTGGTCTTTATCGCTTGGTACGCCTCGGAGAAAACACTGTCGATTCACTCAATCCATACCAAACGAAGGGAAGCGTTCTACTGGCTCGCCATTCTGTTCACTTTTGCACTGGGTACGGCTGCCGGTGATCTCGCCGCCGAGAGCCTCCAGCTGGGGTACCTGGTTGCGGCACTGATATTTGGCGGGGTTATCGCAATAGTGGCAATCGCCTACTGGCGCCCCCGACTGAACCCGGTGCTTGCGTTCTGGATCGCTTATATCCTGACAAGACCCTTGGGGGCATCGATCGGCGACTACCTCTCGCAACCCGTCGATGCCGGCGGACTCGGCCTTGGCCCCGAGATAACCAGCGGACTGTTCCTTGTTGCCATCCTGGCATCGGTAATCTATCTCGCGGTAACAAAAGCCGATGTTATCCGGGACTGCGAGGATCACAGCTGATGTTGCCGGAAGAAATTCCTCCGTGATAATTTCCACTAATCATGGAAAAACAACCCTTTTTTCCCCAACGCCAATCTTTAGGCCGCGAATTATCGTACTTATCCGATTTTCTCTAAATTCTCCGGATTTTTCATAAATCTGAATCTGTTTCGGGTTCGATGGTTGCACTACGGCCTATTTACCAGCCCGAAGGGAAGGTTTGACCATGTATTTCCACAAGGATTCCGGAGGATCGGAATGAAGATCGAACCGCGATACGTATTTGCAGTCATCGGGGTCGTGCTAATCATTGCAGCACTGTTTCTCCGGTTTTATTATGACGTACCGGACGACATGGAAACTATCAACCTCTGGACGAGCAATGCGCTCCTTGTCATTGGAATTATCGGAATCGTCGCGGGTGTATTATTCAGGAAAAAATCCGTGACTCCCCAGTGAGGAAGGACACGATGACAACAGCAATCCGGACCCGGGGGCTCACGAAATCTTTTGGCTCTTCAACCGTGGTAAACTCCCTTGACCTCGATGTCGATACCGGAGATATCTTTGGTTTCCTCGGCCCAAACGGGGCGGGAAAGACCACTACACTGCGTATGCTCTGCGGGCTTCTCCCGCCGACAAGCGGGACCATGGAAGTCGCTGGTCTTGACGTGAACAGGAACCGCACGAAGCTCAAGCCACGGATAGGGTTGCTTCCCGAGAGCTCGGGATTGTACGGGTGGATGAACGCTGGCGAGTACCTTCTGCATTTTGCTTCCCTCTACCGGATTGAGCCGGAAGAAGCAAAGCGGCGGCAGGTAACACTTCTGGAGCATGTCGGGCTGGCGGACAAGTCGTCAGTTCCTGTTTCCTTTTTCTCCCGGGGAATGAAGCAGAGACTGGGACTGGCACGAGCCCTCATCAACAATCCTGATATCCTTTTCCTTGACGAACCGACACTGGGCCTCGACCCCCAGGGGCAGAAAGATATCCGGAAGATCCTCCTCCGGCTCAGCAGCGAAGGGATGACGATCGTCCTCTCCTCTCATATTCTCGGAGACGTGGCATCCCTCTGTAACCGGTTTGCTATCATTAATCAAGGTACGCTGGCGGCCCAGGGAACGTTTGAAGAGCTCCGGACTCAGGTAAACACCGAAAAAACGGACGGCATTTTTTTCCGGGTCCGGAAAATTCCAGAGATGAATCGGAAAATCTCCCGAATTCCCTGGAAAATTACGGCGATCCGGGAAGAAAATGATCTTGTCGATATCGCCATCGGCGGAACATCCGACACGAACCCGGCCGTCATATGGTTCGTTGAGGCTGGATTCACTGTTCTGGAGATGCGGAAGACAGGATCAGATCTCGAAGATATCTTCTTCGCGTTGACCGGTAATCCATCATCCCACGATTCACAGGTTTCCCCGGGGAGGACTGCCAATGTCTGACATTTTCACCCGGGAAATCAAAGGCACATTTTATTCATGGAAAGGTGCGGCTTGGATTGTTGCCTGCTCGGTTGTGTTCAGCTGCGTATCGTACTTGCTTCTGACCGATAAAGAGCTGAGCCTTCTCGACCAGGGCGAGATGCTCTTCATGCTAACCGAGGTGATCATCGTTCTCGGCCTGATCCTGTCGACCGTGACCGCGTCGACAATCCTGTCAGGAGAGCGGGAAGCAGGCACACTGGAGACCCTGCTGCTGACACCGGTATCCCCCCTGCGGATCGCGGCAGAAAAAGTCTTCTCTGTCTTCGCCCTGTGGCTGATCCTGTTCACGGTCTCACTACCCTACATCATCGTGGTAGCGAGCGGAACAGGGCTCACGGCACCCGCGATTTTCTACACCGGGTTGTATGGATCGGTGCTGGTGCTGGGCATCTCTCTTGTCTCCGTCACCATCTCCGCGATAGCGAATTCCAAGACAAGTCTCCTCTCGTCTCTGACGCTGGTGCTGGTACTTCTCGCCCCGGCGTTGTTCTTTGCAACGTCACTGAAAAACAATAGTTTTGGCATCGCGATCGAGAGGATCAACCCGGTCTCGCAGGCATTCAACTCGCTCGACAATGTCCTGGTGGATAATACCACGGCATTCATCCACCAAATATCGTACCTGCCCGCGCTCATCGTGTTCCTGATCGTGTGTGCCGGGATCTTCTTCCGGTATTGCCACTCCTTGGAATTCACTGGGGGTGCAGAATGACAAACGTCTCGTTCAGGATTGTTCTGTTCGCTCTTGTGGTCTCTCTCGCATTTTCATCTCTCGCCACAGGGCAGGTACCCGGGATTCCGGTTCAGGGTCCCGTACGGATGGACCTCGGGTCGCCGGTGTACATTGACGCCGTTGCCGGACAGATCATAACGGTAAACGCTTCGGTATCGAACACAGGAAGCAAAGTCGTCAGGGGAATTGCGTACATCTCCATTGTGGACGAGCAGTCAAAGATTCCCATCGACCTTGAGGACTGGAGCGCCCAGAAGGGGATCTGGCTGGACATGCAACCCGGCCAGTCCGTTCCTACGAACTGGAGCGTGAGGCTTGTCAAATCCGGTACCTACACGGTCGCGATCCTGTTCAGCAGGGAATCTGACGGCAATGTGGCCGATTCGTCCCCCCCGGTGGCCAGTTCAAGAACTGTTCTCACCGTAGCGCCGAAGATCAACCTGAACCCGGAGAACGTTCTTCCGGTAGCGTTCGGCGTGCCGTTGCTGCTGGTTATGGTCCTCGGGACGATGCACTACCTGCGCGGGAGAACGACCGGGTTGTACGGCTGATCCTTCGATTCACACAAAGAAAACCACTTCAACCAATCGATTTTTGACAAATTGTTCCATCACCGCTAAAACCGGAAAATAACCCTCCTGTTAAATTTGGTATCTATCCAATTTTTTTAAGATTTTCCTTCTACGGGACAACAATATGGACTTTCGTCATAACATGGCTTGAGTTTTGTGAAAAACAGGTATCGCTTCAGGGACCGGCCCTTACCCGCGAACACCTAGTCTCCTGCTTCACAACGCCGTGCATTGATACTAGGAAGGCGAAAAATAATTTTGGACTAACACCAACTTTTCGGAAACATTTTTATGCCCGTTCTGCGATTGGTAGCATAACCGGAAATTATTTTCTGACGTGAGGATTTCCCGTGGCTCATATTCATCTTGAAGACGGTTCGTTCACCCTGTTCTGGGTTCTGGTATGGTGGATTGTCGCCCTCTGCTTGATCGGTATTGCTCTGTTCCTCCTGCGGTCCAAATACAAACCCGATCCGAAAAAGATAACGATCGCCGCATTCGTGACCGCTGCGGCGTTTGCGATCTTCCAGGTGCAGGTCCCTATTGCAGGCGGGGTCCACATGAACCTCACGCCCCTGATCGGGATCCTGACCGGCCCGGTCATTGGGACGCTCATCGTCTTTATTGTCAACATCCTATCTGCCGCGATCGGCCACGGGGGCTGGGGACTCGTCGGTGCAAATGTGCTCGTGAACTTCACCGAGGTTTTCGTTGCCTGGCTCGTATTCAGGGGGATGAAGAAGATCACTACAGATCTTTTCTCCCAGGCCGGGGTCGCCACGTTTGCCGGGCTCTTTGCCGGGAATCTCGTGATGATCGCTGTCATCCTTGTCTCAGGGATCCAAGGGGTCCACCAGACCACAGCCCAGATCCTTGTCGGGCTCTCCCTCCTTGCGGCGATAAACATGGGCGTGGCAGTTGTCGAGGCTTTCCTCACGGGTCTCATGGTTGCCTATATCGGAAAAGTCCGGCCAGATATCCTCGAAGGTGACCGGAAATGAACGTGCTCGCGGAGAAAAAAGGGCTCCTTATCTTCGGCGCGATCCTCATCGTTGTTCTCATTACCGCTTTCGCCGCCTACCAAATGACTGGCAGCATGGGTATCGAGGACCGGTATAATACAGCGGTCGGCCTGCCCCCGTCACCGGAAAAAGGGGGCGGTGGTACATTCTTTGGGTTTTCAGCGGAAGGAAATCCCGTAATGTATGTGATCATCCTTGGAATCCTGATTATCGGAAGCTACGCGGCATACAAAAAATTCAGAATCTAAAAAATCATTCATTTCCCTTTTCACCCCATTTTTCCCAAACGTTAAAAAATTACTCGAATACACTGCTTGTGGTTCGTAAAAGAACCAGGAGCTACCACAACTATGGCAGATTTCGTACAGAATGCAAATGTGAAGAGTGCGATCCGTAATCTTGCGGAGCCGATCGCTGACTTTGCGGCGTTCAACGCCCTCGTCCAGTCGGTCATTACGTCCAACCCGTTTGCGTGTGTCGCAAATATGACTACCGGGGAATAAAAGTCATCCCTCCGTTCTGTAGACTAAAGAATGATAGAACACTCGGATCATCTGCACGGACTGCGATTTTATCAAGGGTCTCCGTCTATTTTTCCACTTGTAAGGGATTCCGTTCAGCCCGGACCGCAATATCTCCATTGCGGTCAATATAACGGATAAGAGCTTCGACCAGATTGCCAAAGTATCAGTTTTTAAAATCCATCTTAAATGAAACTCCAATCCGGTCCTGTTTTCGTTTTATGTAAATAAACCAGAATAGAGCACAATGATAGCCCTAAATTCGTTTTATTGCTAATAAAGGAAAACCGCAATATCTAAAGTATTAGTGGTGTTCCTGCACTTCAAACTGACAGAAAATCCGGCCCGGAAACCGGATCTGGAAGACAGTTATGGGGGATTGATGCATCTCCGGTTTGTGACCAATCTTTCACTTCGAAAGAATTTTCATATCGGCAGACGACGCACTAGGATCATTAAAGGTATAAGATATAATCCAAACGCACCTCAAGTTTCCTTTCCCCGGGACGAGAAATAAACCGTCATCGAGTCCTCAACGGACCTTCACAAATAACCTCGAACATCTCCTGGATGAGTGCAAAAAAAACTTCAATTATCGCTGTTTTTATATGCTCGCTCAGGTATAGTTACTGCTCCGCAGGATTGTGACAGGATACCCTCTTCAGGACCGGTGTGTCGCCATCTCCCCAGGAATGTAACCTTCCTGAGCTCTACAATCGGGACTCTGATCATGGTAATTATCTGATCGAAATTGCCAGATTTCTCGATTCCTGTTGAGGGCCTTCATAATCCTGCTAAGTAGCTGGCGTTTATCTCAGATGTTGGACAGCTCATTCCGTTGCATTTCGGGTGCGAGTATCTTTGTTCGCAAAATGGAAAAACACTTGATGACAACGAGGTTTGCGAGAATAACCGTGTCGGATATCTCCTGGCAGGCACAGTAGCGTAAGCCATTTCGGGAATCGCTAAAAAATTCGGGGCAGTCACCCATGTTTCCCTTTTTTCTGAGTTCTCGCGAACGCTTTTTTCACTTTTATGCCGGCGTTACCTGCCTCTTTTTTTATCGTCTCTGTGGTTTTGCCCGCCGATGCCATAATTTCTCCGGCAGTCTCCCGAAGTGAACTATCGAACTCTTCGGTCTTCCCAGCAACCCAGTTTTCGGTCTCCTTAACTGCGGTCATGACTCTTTCTTCCATCGGCAGTGTTTTCCGGACGAGTACCTTATCTCCTTTTATTGCACGGAGAGCTTCAAGGTCTTCCTCGCTGATCCGGATCTCATTCTCCGCGACCATGGAGTCTGCGATAATGGCGACACTAATGCTTTTCCCCGTGTCCTCATTGATAAGGTCAAGGCGATCGCTTCTCGCAATTTCGAGATCGGGAAGGCGATGGACGTTGATCCGCACTCTCCCATGGCTGGGGAACGTACGTTTATTCACGATGAGTCGTAGTTCTTTCATGCGAGTTCCATAGTACACATATCGGAAATAACTTTAGATGACTGCAATTTTTTTTTTACTTATTGTCGAATTGAATTTTTATTTCTGGGTCCTGTTAACTTGGTGTGGGGCAGGAAATGCTGTTAACGGTTGTGGGATAATAAAAAATCTAAAACATAAATCTTTACTATCGTCAATTGTAATCTCAGTTATGGCACATCTGGATTATCTTTGGAGTGGTTCTCAGGTAATTTTAATAGCAATTTTGTGTATTTTAACATACCTTTACGCTAGAGATACCAGGAGATCAGTAATCTTTACAAAAGCTGATCACCTTTCAAAAATTTATGAGAGAAAATGTGATACCATTTTTACTTTTATTAAAGGGGCAGCTTCGTGCAAAAGTCAAAAAGCAAGGGACGAAATTGATTCTATAATAGAGAAGGAATCCAAATTAAATCGAGAGATTTTGGATTTATATTTGAACGCTGTTGACGAGTATGACAAAGAATTTAAATTGAATGGAAAATTTTCGCATGCGATACGAAATACATTTGTTGGTACCGATGATGAGAGGAAAAGACTGGCGAATCTGCTAGAAGAAGAAATTTTATTATAATTCGATTAAAAAATTTATTTTGCCTTTGCGGTCTGACTTGCATTCTGGATCAACGTCATCCACTTGTTCTCTCCCTCAACTACAATCCCGCACGCTTCTGCCAGTGTCTTTCCATCTAATGCTTCATGCGGTCTAACGTAGTTATGATAAATCTGCATCCCGGGCAGAACTTTTGTATCGACTTTCTTTATACCTCTCACCGTCTTTTCCCTGTCACGGATTTCGCCATTAATGCGCTCCACCTTATTGTTGTTCTGCCGGGCCGGTGAGTTTTATCGCGTTTGCCGTAATAATTAACCAGATTGGGTTTCCACCGGATGAGATTGTGAATTTGCGTTTTGCATTTCTTTTTGCATCTACAATTATGTGTGGTTTGATGGTGGAGTGTGATAGGCTGAAATATCTCCTATCAAAAAAGTAATTTCTGTAAATTAGTCATCTGTGCGGGTATATATGTACAAAAATGCAAGAATCCCAGCACCTAGCATACCCAAACCGATAATAAGTCTACCAAGTGCGACTATAACAATACCCCCCCTACTATGGTAATAGTCACAAAAAGTAACACAACAATTCTAAAAATTTTGGCACACGTTTGTTGTTTTAATTCTTTGTTTTCTTGCATTTTCATTATTCCAATCTATGTCAGACATATAATAGTGCATTATAAATCAGTATCATCTTAAGTTTAGCAATTTTATCCCACACGGGTTAACAGTCATTTCCATCCCTCACCAAGTTAACAGCACCTTACTTTAGGGGATTCTCCAAACTTTCTTTTCATAACGGTGATTACAGTTTCCACCGTATTTCTCTGAGCGGGCGCACCAGTCCCGCCCTTATCGGTCATGGTCAATACCATCATTTAAGGGCTTAAAGCCAATATCAGCATTGCCCGCCGGAGATGACGGGATCCGACGCAAGATCCTGCTCCCGGAAATCCAATATCATGAGTAGCACTGCTACGAGCATGAACCCGCCAAAGAGGAACAGTGCTGGGCCTGTTTCCATATCGCCATTCCCTGCAATAAAGAGCCCCATCATGAGCGGACCGACAAAACCCCCAAGGGTTCCCAGAGCATTGACAAGCGCTATACCGCCCGATCCATCGATCCGTCTCATCCGTTCGGTCACGACCGCCCAGAAGACCGGAACTCCCGAGTACAGCCCCATCATTGCCAGAGTCAGAAACCCTAAGGCTATCACCGGGTCGGTCGCGCATGCATTCCCGATCAACCCGACAGCGGCAACGGTCCATGGAATTATGAGATGCATCTTACGCTCTCCCGTCGTATCTGAGTGCCGGGCCCAGAAGAGCATGACAATGAGCGCCCCGAGGTACGGTACCACCGTTATAAGACCGACCTCGGTATGACTGGAATTGGGACTGAACGAACGGACGATCTGCGGCAGCCAGAAGACGATTGCATACCCGGCAGACATCTCGAAAAAGAACGCAATCCAAAGCCGGTTGAACCAGAGCTGCCGGAAGAAATGCGAAAACGTTCGCTGCGTGGGCACACCCTGACATTCACGTTCTGCTGTCACCGTTTTTATCAGCCATTTCTTTTCGTCTGCCCTGAGCCATCCTGCATCTTCAGGCCGGTCTGTCAGGTACAGGTAGGCGACAACCCCGAGGATAATTGCCGGGATGCCCTCTAAGATAAACAGCCACCGCCAGCTTGCTATGCCCATCCAGGTTACGTTATCCAGGATGAGGGCTGATAACGGAGCACCGATGATGACGGCAATGATCTGGGCAGCATAGAGATAACTCATGCACCGGGCAAGGTCCTTGCTCCTGAGCCAGAGCGAGAGATAAAATACTATACCCGGGTAAAATCCCGCCTCGGCAAGCCCGAGAAGAAAACGCAGCAGGCCCACATCGAACGCGCTTGCTGCGAGCGATAAGAGGATGACGATTATTCCCCATGACAGAAGGATGCGGGGGAGCCAGATTCGCGCCCCGTGGCGTTCCATCATCCGGTTGCTCGGGTACTCAAAGAAAACGTACCCGATAAAAAAAATCCCTGATACCAGTCCGAAGACGACCGGAGTGATACCAAGATCTTGGTTCATTGTCAGGGCGGCAAACCCCAGGTTTACCCGGTCAATGTAATTGACAATATACATGACGAGAATGAAGGGGATGAGATGGAGGATAACTTTCTTCATGACCCGATCCCCATAGGCCGGATCATGCGATGGGGGTATTGCTGAAATTTTCATTCATCTCCTTTTAATCCTGCCCCGTCCGGCATGAGTTTTGACACAGTGACGGTCGGGCTTGAGCCAATCTCTTCGGAACTCCCGGTTCAGTCACAGTACAATCCCGTCGTATGCAACCCCGATGGATCCAAAAAACGTTTAGATCAATGTGGTGGTATACTTCTATGATGAACAGGGATAAGTCCGTCGTTAACTGAAAAAAAAATTGCAGTTATCTGATCAAAAAATATGAACGAGATTTATACCTTCCACCTCGCGTACTTCAACGCTTGGTCATTTACATCGTAATACACAATGTTCGGGTGACCGGATCAATCTTGTTTTCGGATTTGAGATTGCATTACGGTTTCTGCCTTACACGAAAAAATACCTGCTCACGATGAGCATGTCTTTAAATCAGGATAAAAAGTGAATCGGGTGGCAGGGATAGGTAAAATATTATTTTCTCTGCAGTACCGCAGACGAACTTGAATGGCTGGTACTCCCCATCATCGAAAGCCCGAGCGGATCGCCCATTATCGATGACGTGTCGAAAATGGTCGTAGTATCCCACACATAGTCCGATTTCACCAGGAATCCATTCTCGGGCATAACCCAGTCATCCCCGGAATATGTTCCTTCAAGGACTGTGATAACGGTTTTATTTTCTATCGGCATCGTAAACGTGAGACGTGAAGTCCCGGTATGGAGGATATGACTGCACTCATAGGACCCGGCAGGTACCGTTACGGTCCCGTTCTTGTCGTAGGTAAAC
>Ga0187810_10000231_pt1 | contig 24211 bp, 25 predicted proteins | sample NC_wetland_sal_i_9_FD_132963 | JGI IMG/M metagenome (GOLD analysis project Ga0187810, IMG submission 132963) | Wetland sediment microbial communities from Neuse River Estuary, North Carolina, USA - ASW_5 | ecosystem: Environmental > Aquatic > Freshwater > Wetlands > Sediment | place: USA: North...
CGGCGTCGCTGCACTTCTTCCATGTTTAATCCGCCATTTTTTGAAAGTTCGTTCTCCAAATCCCGCAGGCTCCATTCCTTGAACCACCAGAGACAAAAGTTATGGACGATGCCGACCAGTCTCCGTATCTGCTGCAAGGGGATGTATGGCGTGGCCCGTGTGTCATGGATGGAAGGTGTGTTCGCCTGTGGCGCTATCTGGAAACTGAAGGTGCAATGGATGAGGTTCACCTGCCACCGGGCTTCGGTGACGAATTTGAGGTAGTATTCCTCAATTTGCTCTCCCGGCAAAAGATGTGGGCGAATGAACATGAGACGCTGGGTGGTCACGGCCACGACAAGGCTCATCCAGACCGGGTTTTCCTGGTTAAACATTCCCAGGATTTTTTCATTTCCTCTCAGTGAGGGGAGGAGGATGCGGTAGGCGTGGGAAAGTAAATCGGCATTCTGGCCTTCCTCCAGGAAGGGGCGTATTCCATCCATGGAAGTAGAAAGATTGTCTGTATGATCGGCCAAGGGCATAAGACTGATAGAACCTCTACTCTTCAATAGGTCGGGAGGAGATGCTGCGCCAGAGCTTGCTCCTGTGGTTGAGACGGTTTAACATAAGTCGTCATGCCGTACATTCGCGTTGCTATTTTTCTGTTTTTTACATGTTTGGGTGGAGTCTCCGCCCAGTCTTTTCTCCGAACGGGTACGGAAGGGGCGAGCAAGCTTGCGGCACGTGAGGTCATGGCGTTTGTCAGACGTTCGGAAGGCACGATGGATGTTTCGACGACGGCTGGAATCATCAGCGATTTGAAGGCGCACCTGCTGGTGTGCATCAACATCAACGGGGTTTGTGAGGTGAGGGAACTCGCCGTTGTGCAACCGGATACGGATGGATCTTTTCACGTTAAAAAACAGGGCAAGGATTACGAACTGGCCTCTGCCGGAACTTTTACGGAAGAAGGGGGGGATATTCTTTTTGACGGGAATTGTTATTTTACACTGACTTTGGGGCCTGATAAAGCCCCCCCAGCCGGGCAAAAACCCAAAATTCAGATGGGCCGCATCCACACCTTTCTGCTACCCGGGAAACCCATCTACATAGCTGGTTTGCAGGCCGCCGAAGTGATGGCTCCGAGCGGAGAAACAACCTCTTCGGGAGTGGAGGTCGATATGTTTCTGTATGTGCGTTAGCGTGGGCTTTTCACAAAAGCATAACGCCTTCGATGAGAGCGGCCTTTTGATAAATGGCCAGTACTTCTTCACTTGAGGTAACCCATCGCTCCATCGTAACGGCCACGTATTTTCCACCACTCGATGGGCGCGAACGCCAGCCTTCCTCGGGGAAAATTTCCTTCAGGTCGGCTAGTTGTTCCGGGCGCATGATAAATTTGAACATGAAGATGCACGGCCACTTATGTGCGGCGTCCAACCGTTCCTTAAACTCGGTTCCGTCCAATTTTTTCGTCACCGTATATTTTTACTCCGATTCCTCCCACCTGTCACCTTTGGCCGCCCTTGAGGTGTGAATTTTTCCTCCAGGTTGAGGAAGCCGATGATGGAACAAGTTCCGAAAAATAGTCACTTGCCTTGCACTCCTTCTGCATTACCATCATGACCAAGGTGGGAGCTAGCAAAGCGTCAAAAGCTCAGGATTTGATCTATTCCAGCAGCTACGTCCATGACGACGTCAGCGTGAGAGATGCCTATGCCTGGTTTGTTTCCCAACCGGATATGCGCTGCATCGGAGTGGTCAGTCATTCGTTGGACAGCGCCGGCTTGGTGACGCGCGAGGCTATTTATCGTTACCTGCATGATCGTTCAGATGCGGGCAAACCCGTTTCGTCAATCATGACTGCAAAACCCTTTACGGTGACGGGGGACACCCCGGTGAATTTCCTTCTGGAATCTTTTCTTTCCGCTCAGTCCAAGAGTCCTCATTTTTACGATGATATCGTTGTCTTCAACAACGGTCGTTTTGCCGGACTCATTTCGGTCAGGGATTTTCTATGCGAGCAGGCAAGTTCGGTTCTCCATCGTCTTACGGCTATGGAGGCTCAGCAGGCGGCGCTGATCCGGCAAAACAAGGAGCTTTTCGAGCAAAGCTTCCGCCACGGACAAAAAGAGACGCAGTACCGATCCTTTCTCGATCATGTTCCGATCCCCATCATCGTTTTCGACGCGGAGGGCAAACTGGTCGATGCGAGTGCGCGCTTTTTCAGGTTGAGTGGTTATTCCCCGCGTCAGCAGCAGGAACTCACGTTTCAGAAAATCTTTACGAATGATTATTTAGCGCTCAAGAATGCGGCAACCGATTACGGGACCGATACGGAAATGCAGCAGCAGATTTTCCACCCGCTCAACATGGTTTGCCTGGACAAGCCGCCCATGACGGTTCAGTCGATGGTCGAGCAGTCGACCGAGTGGGGGTATGTTGTCATCAGCATCATGGGATTGGGTGAGGGGAATTCTCCCGCGACATCCAGCCTTGCCGAAGTCGTGCTCGGCACCTCGCCGAATCCTCCCGGAAAAATCACGCAGGCAATCAAGGTGCGGGTTCGTGACGAACAGATGGGGGGACTGGCCAGTCGTGTGGCGAATAATCTGGTCGACCGCGAGGCCGAGATGGATCGATTGATGAGCAAGCTGGAAAAGATCATCGAGGTGGCTCAAATCGTGGAGCGACAGCCCGAACCTTCTCTCATTAGCGCCACTCCGACGGAACCTCCGACGGATGACGAACGGCAACATCTCAACGGGAATCTGGCTGACTTTTCCGTCATCGACCTGTGCCAGATTTTGATTCAGGGACAGAAGACCGGCCAGCTTCTTCTCTTTGAAGAGGGTGAAGAGGAGCTTCACGCCTATATTTATTTTACGAAAGGGCAATTCGTCCACGCCAAGTTTCGGGCATCACCGGATGATATCCGCGCTGGGGAGGAAGTTCTGAGTCGCATCCTCTCACTCAAGAAGGGGAAGTTCGACTTTATCTTCAATAAAGAACCTTCCGCCATCACCATTCATGGAGATGCCATGCAGCTTTTGATGGAGGCCTGCCGCCAAGCGGACGAGGGCTCGGTCTAGGATTCTTCTCCCTCTTTTCACAGGGAACGGCAAAGCGTTCGGGTTACTTCTTCGTCATCACGGCCACACCCGTCCAGGATTCGTCCGGTGACTCAGCCATGAGATGGAGGCTTTCCTTCAAGTACTCGGCGGAGAGAAAGTCGTCAGGGATGAGTTTGAGGCAACGACCGAAAGTGCCGACGGCCTCGGCGAACTTGCGGTTGCGGTATTGTAGAATGCCTTCTTCATAAATAGGCAGTAATTCGGTGAGAACCGGAGGAAGTTTATCTCCCTTCATGCCGAGGACGGAGAAGGTTTCGACCGGCTTGGTTTTTCCTTTCACCGTCACGAGAGCCACGGTACGGAGGATGAACTCATCTTTCACCAAGGGGGCGACGGTCTCACCGATCAAAATATCCGAGTGGTATTCCTTGGTGAGTCCTTCCAGGCGCGAGGCGAGGTTGACAGGATCACCAATGACGGTGAACTCCATGCGCTCGGGTGATCCCATATTCCCCACGATGACTTCCCCATGATTAATGCCGATTCCTATCGCCAGTCTCTTTTTCCCTTCACTCTCCCATTTGTCATTCAGGCGGGCCAGGGCTGCGTACATTTTTAAGGCGGCCCGCACGGCACAGATACAGTCGCTTTCCGGGGTGCGGGTGATGGCGTTTCCCCAGACTCCCATGACGGCGTCGCCGATGAACTTATCCAGCGTCCCGTGTTCGGAAAAGACACACGAAACCATCTCCGTCAGATATTCGTTGAGCTGGATGACCAATGCATGGGAGTCAGCCCCTTCCGTCATGGTGGTAAAACCGCGAATATCCGAAAACAGAATCGTCACCCGCTTTCTGGCTCCTCCCAGCGATTGCTGGAAATCCTCCGATGAGTCAAGCATCTGTCCGACGACGTTTTTGGACATGTACCGTTCAAACATCGACCGGACGCGGTTCCGCTCCATTCGTTCCAAAATGAAGTCGTAGGAAATGCAGGATATGGAGCCTCCGCAAAATATTAATAACGGCGAAAAAGCCGGAATATAAAGCGACTGAACATCGTAAAGATAAAACAGGAGATTCCAAAATCCGAAGGCGGTGAGCAATGCCAGAATAAGACGCGGAAGAGGCTGATGGATCGACCACTCAATGACAAGAGGAAGAATGGCTGACAGGATCAGGATCAAAACAGTTACCCATGTCGATGATTCCTCAATGAACTGATCATGGAGAAGAGCGCTGATGGCATTCAGATGAATTTCCGGGCCGGGAATCGATCCCCAAGGAGTATTGTGTGTGTCCTGCGCCCAATTGCCCAAGGGGCCGACGACGACGATTTTATTTTTGAAGTATGCTCCATTCCCCAGACTTTTCTTCCAGAATTGATCGTAAAAAAGTTTCCAGACTGGAATCATGTCGTAGGTGCCTTCAGGGCCTCCAAAACGAAAAATATGTTGACCGAAATCTTGATGCTTTTCCCCTCCCAAGCCGAGTTTTTCCATGACTGCGGTAGGAAATGTCGGGATGCTGTATTGATCCTGGTACGGAAGATGGAACCAAGTGGAACGTATGACTTCATGTGGGGAGGGATAGTTGACGCACGCCAATCTGGAGTCAAAAGGAAGTGTCTGGGGAATGAGATCTGAAGTCGGAAGAGAGAATACACCCCGGGTTGTATTATGATCTACATTGTCAGTCACCTGACGTTCCCAATTGACGCCGAGCAATACCCGATCCCGATAGCGATCCAAAGCCTCGCGTAATTTTTGATCGTCCTCCTCGCCGTATCGGCTGGGAGTTGGAAAGAGAAGATCGAGTACCACAACTCTGGCACCCGCTCCGAAGAGGCGGTCCAAGATGCAGGCGTATGCTTCACGGGGCCACGGCCAGCTTTTGCTCATGAGTTGCAGTGCGCGGTGTTGGGCGATTTCTTCCGGGCTGAACAGACTCGCCGAGGTGAGGCTGGTGGAAGTTTCGTCAATGGCGACGAAGGTGAGTCGTGGATCAACGACTCCCGGTTTTCCATATTGAGCAATGTAATCGCGGACCAAAAATTCGCCCCTTTCGTAAAAATCGGCAACCATTTGAACCGCCCAGTCGTTTGAAATAGTATTGCCAATCGACTCCGGCAGAACTTGTACAAACAGCGGAAGGAGTGGCCCGACAGCCAGTAGGCCGCAAATGCCCGCCATGGCGAGGCGGTGGCCGAAGGAACGGGTGGTGCGGCTGCGCCAGATTTTCTTCCAGTCGAACTGATCTCGAAGCCAGTGGAACAGGGCGCGCATGGGGGTGAAGTCAAACGTCCAGGGTGGGGTCTTCGGTTCTCTTTTCGCCGAGGGCGTGGTTTTCCTCCAGACGGGCGATGAGCCACAGGACGTCGGAAAGTCGGTTCAGGTATTGGATGATGATGGGGCGGACGGGGACGCCGTTTGCCATCAAGCGGAGAATCTGGCGCTCGGCCCGGCGGCAGACGGTGCGTGAAATATCGAGGGCTGCGGCGTGCATCGTGGCGCCGGGGGTGGCCCAGCCTTCAAAACGAAGTCCCTTTGATTCGAGATGGGCAACGGCGTCGTCGAGGCGTTTGAGCATGCTTGCATCGATGCTGGAATATTTGCCCTTCGTGTAACGCTCGGCGTCTTCCGGCAGGACGGCCATTTCCCCCATGAGGGCGACGAGGTCTTTCTGGGTGGCCAGAATCTGTTTCTGGATGTAGGCGTCTGCGGCGGTGGCACGGGCCATGCCGAGGAATGAGGAAAGTTCATCCACAGTGCCGTAAGCTTCCACGCGGGGATCGGTTTTGGAAATTCGGCGGCCAAACATCAGGCCGGTTGTACCTTCATCACCTGTCCGAGTTGCGATTGACATGGCGCAAGGTTACACCACAATCTGACTCCCGAAAGTCGATTTTTATGAGCAAAAGTCTTTTAATTGCCCTCGGTCTGATTGTTTGCGCCATCTTTTTTGCAGTGACGAACACAGGGACGATGTCCCTGCAGGCCTATTTCATCACGTTCCATCTCAAATCAGCCATCGTCCTTCTCGCGTTCTTCATCGCAGGAACGGTGGTGGGGCTGCTATTGAAGGGCAAATGAGCGCCGCATCCGCCTGCCGCCTCCTCGTTGCCTCGAGTGAGAAGAGCGCCGATCTTCTCTATGCGACGAAGTTTTTTGTCCCCGACGACCTGATCTGGTTTGAGTTGCGGGGGAAGACCCACGCCGTGCTCAGTTCTCTCGAAATCGACCGCGCCCGGAAACAGGCTCAGGTGGATTGCCTTATCCCGGAAATTTCCCTCACCGGAGCGCTTTCCCGCAAGCTGGGCCGTCGTCCGAAGCAGGAGGAGATTGTGGAGGCGGTTTTGAGAAAGCACGGGGTGAAGAAGGTTTTGATCCCCCGGGATTTCCCGGCGGGAGTGGCTGCTTGGCTGAAAGAAAAGGGATTTTCCATCGAAGTGGAACTGGAGGAATTTTTCCCCGAGCGGAAAGAAAAAATTCCCGCTGAAATTTCCGCCATTCAGAAAACGCAGCGGATGGCTGAGGCCGGCATGGAGCGGGCCTGGGAGGTGTTGCGGCAGAGTCGCCCGGGGGCGAAATCGATTCTCTTTTGGCAGGGGCAGAAATTGACTTCCGAAATTTTGCGAGGGGAAATCGATGCGGCGATCATCCGGCTGGGTGGATTGCCTGCGCGGACGATTGTGGCGGGCGGCGTGCAGGCGTGCGATCCCCATGAGACAGGTCACGGCCCACTGAAGGCAAATGAGGCGATTGTCCTCGATATTTTCCCGCGGGATCAGGCCACCGGGTACTTTGGCGATCTTACCCGGACGGTGGTGAAGGGGAAGGCTTCGGCAAAGCTGAAAAAACTTTACCAGACCGTTCTGGAGGCACAGGAGATGGTTTTGAACCGCATGAAACCGGGCGTGGATGGCAAGGATCTTCACGAGGATGTGTTCAGCAGTTTTACAAAAAAGGGCTATCCGACCAAACAGATCAAGGGCCGCTGGGTTGGCTTTTTTCATGGTGTCGGGCACTCGCTCGGATTGGAAATTCACGAGGCCCCCCGTTTTGCCGCCACGAAGTTTTTTCCCGGTCTCATCATGACGGTTGAGCCGGGCCTCTATTACCCACACATTGGCGGGGTGAGGATTGAGGATACCGTTGTTGTTACAGAACGAGGCATTCGCAATCTGACACGGATTCCGAAATTTCTCGAATTGTAATTTCACCATCTCCCCATACCCTCGCCAGTATGCAGAAAAAGCCACTGGGAAGAGGACTGGGCGCATTGATTGGGACACCATCCGCCGCGCCTGTCATTGCAAATGCCGAAGGGGAACGGGTATTGGAGCTGGAAATCGAAAAGGTCGTTGCCAGTCCGCTTCAACCCCGCAAGGAATTTCAACAGGAAGCTCTTCAGGAGCTTTCCGAGTCGATCAAGCAGCGAGGTATTCTCCAGCCCCTCACGGTGCGCAAGGTGGGGGAAAAATACGAATTGATCGCGGGGGAACGACGTTTCCGGGCGGCCCAGCTTGCCGGGTTGAAGAAGGTGCCGGCCATTCTTCGTCAGGCGGAGGATCAGGAAGTTCTGGAAGACGCCTTGATAGAAAATCTCCAGCGCGTCGATCTCGATCCCCTGGAAGAGGCCGACGGTTATGCCCACCTGATCGAGACTTTTCATCTCACGCAGGAACAGATTGCCCAGCGGGTGGGAAAAAACCGGGCCACCGTGGCAAACGCCCTCCGCCTGCGCCAGCTTCCGGAAGAAGTTCGCAGTCTTTTGCAACAGCAATTGATCAGCGTCGGTCACGCCAAGGTGATCCTCGGCGTCTCTCATCAGGAGATGCAACTGCAGGTCGCTCGCGAGGTGCTGAAGAAAGGCTTGAATGTCCGCCAGACGGAGGAGCTTGTCGCCGGGTTGAATCATGCGTCTGCCGAGGGGAAGAAGTCTTCCTCGAAAGGTTCTGCTTCAGCCTCCCGGCCCGAGTGGAAGGAACTCGAGCAAAAGATTCAACGCGCACTCGGCACACGGGTGAAAATCGCGGGCAGTTCCAAGCAGGGGCGGATAGAGATTTCCTATTTTAGCGGAGACGAGTTGGATCACGTTTTAAGCAAGCTGGGAGTCGATCCAAACTCCTGACCGCAATGCCGAATCGCGTCCAAGTCCTTTCGGAGCAAGTGGCCAATCAGATTGCTGCCGGAGAAGTCATCGAGCGTCCTGCGTCGGTGGTCAAGGAGTTGGTCGAAAATTCCCTGGACGCCGGGGCGACGCGGATTGAAGTGGAGATTCAAAACGGCGGACGCAATCTCATCCGGGTGACTGACGACGGATGTGGCATGGGATATGACGACGCGTTGCTTTGTCTCGAACGGCACGCCACCAGCAAGATTTCAAAGGCCGATGATTTATCGAGGATTCGCTCTTTCGGGTTTCGCGGCGAGGCAATTCCCAGCATCGCGGCAGTTTGCCGTTTCCGGCTTTTGACCTGTGAGAAAGAGGCCGGGCGGGGGACGGAAATCCTTATCGACGGTGGCAGGATACTGAAAGTTCAGGAGGCGGGGAGTCCGGGGGGAACGACGGTTGAGGTGCGCTCGCTCTTCATGAATGTTCCGGCGCGACGAAAATTCCTGCGAACCGAGCAGACAGAGTGGGCGCATATCGAGCATTTTTTGCGTCTGGTGGCCATCGCCCGGCCTGACATTCACCTGGAGGTTTTTCACAATGGCACCAACGTGCTTCTCCTGCCGAGGGATAAGACTCTGAATCAGCGTCTGGTCGCGCTTTTTGGCAGGGAATGGATGATAAACACAGTCCCCGTCGATGCGAAAAATGGCGGCTATGTTTTGACCGGAGTGACGGGAAAACCGGGCATAGCCCGTGCAGACCGGCAGGAGATGATTTTCTTCGTGAATGGGCGAAATATCCAGAATGCCACTCTGAACCGGGGGCTCATGGAGGGGTATCAAAACAGCCTCATGAAGGGACGTCATCCGGTGGCCGTCCTGTTTCTTGAAATGCCGCCGGGGGGTGTCGATGTCAATGTCCATCCAGCCAAGCGGGAGGTGCGTTTCCATGATCCTCTCGCGATCCAACGTTTTATCGCGGAAGTCATCGCGGGCGCGATCCGTTCGGAGCATGTCGCGCCCGTGGAATTGCCAACGCCTCTTCCGGTTCCCGTGGCACCGCCTCCACGACAAACGGGACTTTTCCACCGGGAGTCATCACCACCGCCGATCCGCCCGAAGCTTCCCGAGTCGAAGGAAGAGACGCCCGCAGAGGAGCCTCGCCGCCACGGATTGAGGGTGATCGGCAGTCTGCTCGACATCTATCTTTTGGCGGAGAGCGAAAACGGTCTGGTTTTGATTGATCAAAAAGCCTCCCGCGAGCGTGTTCTGTTTGAACAGTTTTTGCGGCGGATGAAGCAGGAGGAGACGCTGGCCCAGACTTTGCTCCTGCCCGTCCGGGTCGAAGTGCAGCCCCTGGAGGCGAATCTGGTACATAAAAGCATGCCGATTCTCCAGCGGGCCGGAGTGGGAGTAAGCGAACTCGGGCGGAATGCCTTTATGATCGATGCCCTGCCACCGCACATTGAAACTTCTGATGTCGAGGGTTTTTTCCGGCTCGTCATTCAGGATTTGTTTCGGGAAGGCGAGCAGGGGGGGAGAAAAAAGCCGTTGGGCGACGAAGAAGTGGCAGCGGCGATTGCCCGGGAGGCGGTACGGTTGCGGGACGTGCTCAAGCCGGACGAAATAGAACGCCTTCTTGACGATCTTCATCGGTGCGACCTGCCCTACACCTGTCCGGCTGGCCGTCCGACGATGATCATGGTTTCCCGGGCGGAACTGGAAAGAAAGTTTGGCAAGGTATGACCGATCGACGCGAAGTCTACCTCGATTCACTGGCCTCCACGCCCCTCGCCCCGGAGGTGTGGGAGGCGATGCATCCCTTTTTGCGGGATCACTTTGGGAATCCGTCGGCTTTGCATAAGAGCGGGCGATTTCTTAAAAATGCCATGGGAAAAGCGCGGCAACAGGCAGCGGACTTTTTGGGTGTGGGAAGTCCGGATGAGATTTTTTTCACCTCGGGAGGAACCGAGGCGGCAAATCTGGCGGTTCAAGGATTTTGCCGGGGAACCCGTTCTCCACGACGGGAAATTCTCCTCGGGGCGACCGAACATCCGGCGGTCTGTCGGGCGGCGCTGGTGCTTCAAAAAGAGGGATTTGTCATTCGTGAAATCCCGGTCGATGCCGACGGACGAGTCTCGCCAGCATCAGTTCGTGCGGTACTTACACGAGAGACCTTGCTCGTTGCCGTGCAGTTGGTGAGCCATGACTTGGGAACAATCCAACCTGTCGCTGAAATCGCCCGGGAGGTGCATGCTGCCGGGGCTGTTTTGTGTTGTGACGCTTCGGCAGCTTGCGGTTGGGTGGAAAACAATGTGGCCCGCCTCGGCGCAGATATTCTTTGGGTGACGCCCCATCGGTTCTGCGGGCCATCAGGAGTCGGTATTCTTTATTGCAAGACGGGGGCGGAGATGTCGCCCATCCTTCATGGAGGGAAACAGGAACACGGTTTGCGACCGGGGATGGAAAATGTTCCGGCCATTGTCGGAGCTGGCGCAGCCTGTGAACTGGCCCAGCGGGTGTGGCGGGAGCGGGCGGCAAGGGTTTTACAGATGCAACGGCGACTTTACTCCAGATTGGCCATCGATGTGGAGCATGCCCGATTGAACGGCCCCCTGCTCGGCGACGGGCGGAGTCCGCATCATCTCAGTTTCAGTTTTGAAGGTGTGGAGGGCGAGGCCTTGATGCTGCGGCTCGATCTGAAGGGGATCGCTGGCACGAGTGTGACGGGATGTGCTGTGGCGGATCAGAAAATTCCCCGGGCCTTGCGGGCCATCGGTCTGCCGGATGAACTTGCACTGGGGAGTGTGATTTTCAGCCTCCATCCCGATTTGAAGGACGACGATCTGGATTACGCGGCGGATCAAATCCTCGGGTGCGTGATTCACCTTCGCAACATGTCGCTGAAATGGAAGGATCGTGTGACGGGACGGGAGGAGTTTCTCTGCCCGCCTCGCCTGGCTCCCCTATCCCGTGCTTGAATTGTGGGAAACCTGTAGCATTCTGTCACCCTCACCATGACAGAAAAAGAAGTTCTCGATTCGTTAAAAAACGTCAAGTACCCCGGCTTTACCCGCGACATCATTTCCTTCGGCCTGATCAAAGGCGTCAAGATCGAGGGGAAAAAAGTCGAATTGATTTTGGAAATCACGACAGGGGATCAAAACGTCGTCCATCAGATTCAGCAGGAAGGGGATGCGGTGCTTCGCAGGATGGGAGCGACATCAGTGATCTTCCACACAAAGGTGACACCTCCCGTTGCGGCGGCCATGCAGGCCGGGGCCATCACCCCCGCAAAGCTCGGTTCGGTCAAACACGTCATTGCCGTGGCCAGTGGCAAGGGCGGGGTGGGAAAATCGACGGTGGCGGCAAATCTTGCGGCAGCGATTCATAAGACGGGAAAGAAAACCGGACTGTGCGATTGCGATCTCTACGGCCCCAGCATCGGGCTGATGTTTGGCACGAGCGAACAACCCGTCATGGCCGGGGCTGACATGATCCGGCCCATCGAGAAAAATGGCATTCAGTTGATGAGCATGCATTTTCTTGCGGGGGATGAGGCACCGGTGATTTTACGCGGCCCGATGGTGACACGGTACACCCAGCAGTTTTTGAGAAATGTCGCGTGGGGGGATTTGGATGTTCTGATTTTGGATCTGCCTCCCGGCACGGGGGACATCCAGCTTACGATTGTCCAGACAGTGGCTCTCTCCGGAGCGGTGATTGTGACCACCCCGCAAGAGGTGGCCTTGATTGATGCGCGGAAGGCGGCGGGGATGTTTGCCAAGGTGAATGTTCCCATTCTTGGGTTGATTGAAAACATGAGTTATTTTGTCTGCCCGAGTGACGACAAACGCTATGACATCTTTGGATCGGGTGGCGGAAAAAGGGAAGCCGAGCGTCTTGGCGTTCCGTTATTGGGAGAAATTCCGATCGATATGGATACTCGTGCGGCGGGCGATGGCGGGTTGCCGATTGTTCTAAAAAGTCCCGAAAACCATGTAAGTAAATCCTTTGATATTGTGGCAAAAAGCATTCTGCAAGCTATTGGCGATAATTTGTAAATTCGTTATTTTACGAGTGGAAAAATGAATTTCCTGAGATATATTAGGCAGATGGCAGCATATGCTACAAAGCCGCTGGCGGCGATGGAGGCGAAATATCGATTGCAAACCGCTCTGACAACATATAGTAGCCATACGTCCGCCACAATCATTGTGGTGTGTCACAAAGCCGGAAATTATGAATGATCTAGGAGACTCGGAGAATTTTTTTAAGAACTCCGCCCTTTATCGGGAATTCCTTCAGGAGCGTGAAGAAATTCTTAAGCATAAGTGGCTCGAAAGCGAAAAAGCCGGTCGTGACATTGGTTTTGAGAAGGCATTACTCGACTGGATCGTCAAGCATCGTGCCCAATGGCGTACGGGCCGCCAGAAAAATCCCAAGCAGCCGGATGAAATTCCACATAACTGACTCGCGTTGCGATGAGTGAGTCCCTCATCATGGACGCGGGGACACTGGAACGCTGTCTGCTGCGAATGGCTTGCGAGATTGGGGAGGATCATCCACAGCTCCTTCGTGTGAAAATCATTGGCATTCACACACGCGGTGTGCCCTTGGCCCGTCGTTTGGCTGCGCTTCTCTCCAAACAGTTTCCCGGGCAGGCAGCTCCGCTGGTTGGGCAGCTCGACATCGCCTTTCACCGGGATGACCAAAACCAGTCCAGCCGCCCTCCAAAGCTCACCGACATATCTTTTGATATCACCGATGCCGAAGTGATTCTGGTCGATGACGTGATTTTTTCCGGGAGAACCATCCGGGCCGCCCTGAATGCACTTTCCGATATCGGCAGACCCGATACAATCCGAAGCGCCGTCCTGATTGATCGTGGTTTCCGGAAGCTCCCCATCCATGCGGACTATGTGGGGAAGCTGCACGAGGTGGCCGACCCGGGGCGGATTGTTGTAAAACTGGCCGAGATGGATGGAGTGGATGAGGTGCGTGTCCGTACTTGAGAAACTATGAGCTGGAAACGAAAAGATCTTGTTTCAATCCGGGGACTTTCCCCTGAAGAGATCACCGAATTGCTCGACACAACCCGGGCCTTCAAAGACATTCTCAGCCGTCCGATCAAGAAAGTGCCCAGCCTCCGGGGAAAGACCGTGGTCAACCTCTTCGTCGAGCCGAGCACCCGCACCCGCGTCTCCTTTGAACTGGCAGCGATGCGTCTGAGCGCCGATGTCGTCAGCCTCGACAGCAAGGCCAGCAGTTTGCAAAAGGGTGAGACCTTGAAGGATACCGCCTTGAACCTTCAGGCAATGAATGCCGACTACATCATCCTCCGGCACCAGGCAGCCGGGGCCGCGCAATTTCTCGCAGAACGCCTCAAGGCTTCGGTCATCAATGCCGGGGACGGTGCGCATGAACACCCGACGCAGGCATTGCTCGATGTCTTCACGATCCGGGAGAAGCTCGGAACTGTGGCGGGGAAGCATGTCATCATTCTGGGGGATATTCTCTTCAGCCGCGTGGCTCGCTCAAATATCTGGGCGCTTCTCAAACTCGGTGCGAAGGTGACTCTGGTGGGGCCTTCGACGTTGTTGCCGGAAGAGTTTCGGCAGATGGGGGTGGAAATTTCCCATGACCTCGACGAAATCCTCCCGCAGGCCGATGTCATCAATCTCCTGCGCATCCAGCATGAACGACAGCAGGCGGCCCATTTCCCCTCGCTCGGCGAGTATCACGCGCTTTTCGGATTGGACGCCCGGCGGATGCGACTTTGCAAACCGGATGTCCTCATCATGCATCCTGGCCCGATCAACCGTGGGGTGGAAATCGCCAGTGAAATCGCCGACGGGCCGAATTCGGTGATCCTGAATCAGGTGACCAATGGCCTTGCCGTGCGGATGGCGGTTATTTACACCCTTGGCGGAGGTTCGCTTCCGTCATCGAAAGCGGGAGGGGACGCAGTATGAGCCGATATCTTTTAAAAGGCGGACGGGTCATTGATCCCTCACGGAATCTCGATGTCATTCAGGACGTTCTCATCGACGGTGAAAAGATTTCAAACGAGGCTCCGAACGGAAGCGAAGAGGTGATCGATGTCTCCGGTCTGGTCGTGAGTCCGGGATTGATCGATATCCACGTCCACCTGCGGGAACCGGGCGGCTCGGCCAAGGAAACCATCCGTACCGGGACGCGCTCGGCGGTGGCCGGAGGCTTCACCAGCGTGGTGGCCATGCCGAATACCACTCCCCCGGTTGATGGGGCGAATACCGTTGCCTGGATGATGCAGCGAACCCGCGAGACGGGGGTTTGCAAGGTATTCCCCACCGGCTGTATTTCGAAGGATCGCAAGGGCGAGGTTTTGGCTCCCATTGGCTCGCTGAAAAAGGCGGGGGTGGTGGCGATCTCTGATGACGGTTCCTGCGTCCAGTCGAACGAACTCATGCGACGGGCGCTGGAATACTGCAAAATGTTCGACCTCCCAGTGATGGATCACTGTCAGGATGAGGCGCTGACCAAAGGGGCCGTGATGCACGAGGGTTACTGGTCGGTGGTGCTTGGTTTGCGCGGATGGCCGAGAATTGCCGAGGAAGTGATCGTCTCCCGCAACGCCCTCCTTGCCGAAATGACCGGGGCTCACGTCCACTGCCAGCATCTCTCCTCCTTCGGGTCGGTGCGGATTCTGCGAGAAGCCCGTCGCCGGGGCATATCGATCTCAGGCGAAGTTTGCCCGCACCATATCGCCCTGACGGACGAATCGATCCAGGGGTACGACACGAATTTCAAGATGAATCCGCCCCTGCGGGGGCAAAAAGACATCGACGCCCTGCTGGAAGGAATCGCTGACGGGACGATTGAATACCTCGGTAGCGACCACGCTCCCCATTGTTCCTACGAGAAGGAAGTGGAGTTTGACCACGCGCCCTTTGGCATCGTCGGCCTGGAGACCGAACTGCCTCTTTTCCTCACCCATCTGGTGCATAAAAAGATTCTCACCCTTCCCGAACTCATCCGCCGTCTGACCCAAAGCGCGGCGAAGTTGCTCAAGCTGGAGGAGGGAACCCTTCAGCCGGGGAAGGACGCCGACATCACCGTCTTCGATCCCGACATGGAATGGACCGTCGACAAAACCAAGTTTTACTCCGCCAGCCAAAACACCCCCTTCCATGGAACGGTTTTGAAAGGTCGGGCGGTTTACAGCTTCGTCCGTGGCCGGAAAGCCTTCGACCTGCGCTCCGGTTTCATTGCCGGGTGATGAATATTCCATAAATGTCGAACGCCTCTTTACAAAAGATTGCAGGTTCGTAAACTTTCGGGCGCTATGGCGAAAGGATTACTGGCGCTTGAAGATGGGACGATTTTTCCCGGCGAGCCTTATGGGGCGGAGGGGATTGCCGTGGGCGAGGTTTGTTTCAACACCTCGATGACCGGATATCAGGAGATTCTCACCGATCCCTCTTACAAGGGCCAGATCGTCGCCCTGACTTATCCTGAAATTGGGAATTACGGGGTGAATCCGGAGGATGTCGAGTCGTGGCGTCCGCACGTGAGTGGTTTTATCACGCGGGAACTTTCCCCCGTGGCGAGCAATTGGCGGAGTCGCCAGACGCTTCCTGATTATTTGAAGGAAAATAGCATTCCGGCGCTGAAGGGGATCGATACCCGGGCGCTGACGAAGCTTCTCCGCGTGACGGGGGCGATGAAAGGCGTGCTCAGCACTGGCGGTCTGACTCCTGAGGAAGCCGTCACGAAGGCCCGCGGATGGCGGGGGATGGAGGGAGCCGACTTCGTCCGGGACGTGACTTGCCGCGAGGCGTATGACTGGGATCAACAGGATGAAAAGAGCCGGAAGTGGCTCGATGACTATGTGCTGGAAGTGGAACCCAAGCTCCGGGATTTGCCAACTGTCCGGCATCGGATCGTGGCATTTGATTTGGGGTTGAAATATAACATTCTCCGTCGACTGCGACAGAGCGGGTTGCAGGTAAAGGTGGTTCCGGCCACTACGACGGCTCAGGAAGTCCTCGCCCTGAATCCGGACGGAGTTTTCCTTTCCAACGGGCCGGGCGATCCGGCGGCGGTGACGTACGTCCATGAAGCACTTCGGGGGCTGATCGGGAAGAAACCTATTTTTGGCATCTGCATGGGGCATCAAGTCCTGGGCCATGCTCTGGGGGGAAAGACCTTCAAACTGAAATTTGGCCACCGGGGAGGGAACCAGCCCGTCAAGGATCTTCAGACCGGGAAGGTGTCGATCACTTCGCAAAATCACGGTTTTGCCGTCGATCCCGATTCGCTCCCGAAGGATCAGGTGGAAGTCACCCACATCAATCTGAACGATGGAACCTGCGAAGGGCTGCGGCATCGCTCGCTGCCGATCTTTTCCGTGCAGTATCACCCGGAGGCGTCTCCTGGACCGCATGATGCATCATATCTCTTTGAAGAGTTTTCAAAAGTGCTTGATTCTCAGAAATAAACGTCATAATTTACGTTAAATGCCTCGTCTTATAGTAGATTCACCTGAGGTGCCGCAGCAGACATATGAAATGTCTGATGAGTTAGTTACGGTGGGCCGTGCTGCGGATAATACCATTTCCATCGCGCATGCCAGCATTTCGGGTCACCATGCCGAACTCACGCTCGTCGAAGGTGATTACAAGCTGACCGATCTAAATTCGACCAACGGTTCCCGCATCAATGATGAACGTGTGACCGAGGGAGTATTGCGCAATAAGGATATTCTTCAGTTGGGAAATATCATCTTCCTTTACGAGTCGGAAAATGTCCTGGCCGCACCTCCATTGCCGGATGCTGAGTCAGCCATCACGCTGGCGGGGGTTTCCAATGGTCGCCCGATCGACTTCGTCAATTTTTCTCCGGTGCCCAAACCCTCCAAGGAAGGGCGAGGGGCTTTCTATGCGGTACTGGGCAGCTCCCTGCTGGCGCTTCTCGGTGTGGGTTTCTTTATTTTTCGGCTTCTCACCATCACATCCTAGAATCGACGGGGCGGGTGGAAACAGGCTTCCCAATGTTCCTGCCTCCGCTTAGTATCCAGCCTGAGATGGATTCTACCCCATGACTCGACTCTGGAAATATGCATTGATTGGCCTGGTATCGATGCTGGCGCTCGCCGCCGTGCTTTTGATCGTGGCTTTTATTCTTTTTCGGAGTTACCTCTCCAGCGACGACTTTCGAAATCTGGCTTCCTACCACACCTCGCGTCAGCTCAAAGTCCATGGCGAGTTTGCGCCATTCAAATGGACGGGATTTAGCGCCTATACGGATTCTTTCATCGCCACGGGTGATCCCGATTCTTACATCGGGAAAATGGAAATAGACCAGATTCGCGCCCAACTGGATGTGGGGGCCATCTTCAAGGGGCAGTGGCTGCTGCGGCTCATTGAAATCAAGCACCTCAAACTCGACTTGAAGGAGCCCTCCGGCCCTCCTGCCGAGAAGGGATCGGCTCCGGCCATATCTCCCTGGTTGTTTTTTCTCCCTCAGGAAGTGGTTTTAAAGCAAATCGAAGTGGGGGATGCCGACGTCTCGTGGGGAGGAAAGGCTTTTCTGGCCGGGGATATCAAAGCAAATCATCTCGTGATCGGGAGAGAGGACTCCTCCTGGAATATTTCCGGGAATGGAGGGACCTTGGATCAATCGCCTCTGCCTTCACTGAATCTGGGTGATTATCGATTGAGATATGCCCCGTCCATGCTCCATCTGCTCTCGTGTGAACTGCAGGACAAGGGGACGGGAACCATCCAGGTGACGGGAAATCTGAGCTTCGAGAAGGATCGTAAATTCGACATAAGCGCAAATTTAAAAAACGTCGATCCCGCCCCCTACCTCACGGGTGACTGGCGGGCACGCTTGAAAGGGACTCTGACGGGAAGAGTCATGGCATCGGGTAGTGAACAGGATGCCAATTCGATCCAATCCTCCGGGGAAATAGGGCTTTTGAATGGAGAGGTGGAGGGACTTCCCGGCCTGGATAAGTATGAGGCGTATATCCCGACGTCTGATTACCGGGACTTTCCCCTTCATACCGCAAAGTTCACGTTTGAGGGGGTCGGATCCCATTTCCAAATCAAGGATTTGGTTTTGGAATCTCAGGAACTGTTTCGCATCCAGGGGACTCTGAATATCGACGCCTCGAAATTGGATGGGCTATGCGATTTTGGGACGACAAAAAAATCCCTGAGTTTGCTTCCGGGCGCTGAGCAATATGTTTTTCCCGATACGCATGATGGTTATCTTTGGACAAAGGTGAGGATTTCCGGCACCGTCACAAATCCCAAGGAAGATCTCTCTGGACGTTTGATGCAGGCCGCCCTTCAGTCAACTGCCGACAAAGTGTCCGGGCAGGTAAAGGAAAAGGCGGGTACTCTCATGGATGCTGCACAGGAACTGCTCAACGGCGTATTAAAATAAAAGGGTGACACAATGACTGTACCAATTTCTTCTTCGAACGGGCAACCGCTCATATCCCTTTTGCATGCGACACGGGGAAGACCCAAGTTGTGTATTGAGATGAGGAACGTCTGGTTCAACTGCGCCAAGAATCCGGAGAAAATAGAACACGTTTTCTCCATCGACACAGGCGATGAGGAAAGTCTCCAGGCAACGGAGGGATTAAACCGGACGATTGTGGAACAGCCAAATGGTTCGGGTAAGGCGTTCAACCAGGCGGCGGCGGTATCCACCGGAAAAGTTTTGATTCTCATGGCAGATGACGTTTTGCCGCCGCGCGACTGGGATGAACAGATTCTTTCCAGAATCGGTAATCTTGACGAGCCAACGGTTCTTGCCGTGTGGGATGGCATTCGTGCCGATTCCTTGATCGGATGGCCGATCCTGACGAGGCCGTATTACGAGAAAAATACGGAATTTCTCGGCCCCTATCACGGGCTTTTTGGAGATTCGGAATTCAGCTGGCGTGCATATAAATCGGGTTGCGTGAAGCAGGCCCGTGACATCGTCTTTTTCCACGATCACCCGTTCTTAACCGGCAAGCCGATGGACGACACATACCGCAGGCAGAATATTCCCCTCGAATATTTTCGCTCCTGCGCCCTTTTTTTCCGACGGAATCCTGATGCCATCATCGTTGAAAGCGAAGATCATCTCTACTGGCTTTGCCATCAGAAACCGGACGGTGAATACCTGGTACTACAGGATTTGCCCGACGAGGTGATCAAGCGAGTGAAGAAAGATTTCCCGAAGATAGACTACGTGCACAAGCAGCTCGGCTCACAGTTGAGGTCAAGGATTGAAGCCATCAAAAACACCGAAATCATGTCAAAGCTTCTCGTGACAGCTGATTACACCCGGAAGAGTCCAGACGCAAAGACATGACCGAGACTCCTTCAACGGGAGATATTCCAGCCATTTCGCTTCTGCATGCCACCAGAAGCAGGCCGGATGCCTCCGTTCAGATGAGGTCTCTGTGGCTCCAATGCGCGAAAAATCCGACGGCCATTGAACATATTTTCTCCATCGATGCGGATGATGAAGTGAGCCTGAAGGCCACCGAATCCTTTAACCGCACCATCGTCGAAAATCCAAACGGCTCGGGCAAGGCATACAATCAGGCAGCCGCCGCATCCACCGGGCGGGTGTTGATTCTCATGGCGGACGATGTCGTCCCTCCCCGGTGCTGGGATGAGGAAATCCTCTCCCGCATGCCCCTGGAGAACGAGCCTCAGGTGCTTGCTGTGTGGGACGGAGCGAGTCCAACGGCCCTGGTTGGCTGGCCTGTCTGCACGCGGGCTTATTACCTGCAGCATCCCGAGTTTTTGGGCCCCTATCACGGGCTTTTTGGGGATTCGGAATTTAGCTGGAGGGCATACAAGGCGGGCTGTGTGAAGCAGGCCCGGGACATCGTTTTTTTTCATAACCATCCACTTATTACCTCGAGCAGCGCAATGGATGATATCTACCTTCATCAAAATATTCCTTTGGAATTTTTGCGTTCCTGCGCTCTGTTTCTCCGGAGGAATCCGGATGCGCTGATTGTCGAAAGTGACCAGCAATTGTGGCTCTGTTATCAAAACCCGGAGGGAGAATATGTGCCGATTCAAAGTCTTCCACCTGAAGTCGTCATGCGCGAGTGCCGGGATTTTCCCAAGGTTGACTACATAAAAAAAGGGTTGGGAGAAGAGTTGGGCCGGAGAATTCAAAAAATCCGCGAGCCGGAGGTGGCGGCCAAGCTATTCGTCAATCTGGAATACACCAAAGAGTTTACCGAGAAGTATTTTTCCGGTGAAATCTGAATAGGGTTTGCTCTGCAGAATAGATCCAAGAGTGATATGAGAGCCCCTAACGTCTGAGGGCGTAAGTCAGAACACGGATGGCGGCTTCGGTGAAGAGATTGAAGATGTTGCGGGCGTTGAGGGTAGAACCTGTGGTGCGTTTGAGTCCGCTGTTATAGGTTTCCACCAGCCATCTTTTACCGTATTCATTGAGTTTGAGGTATTGTTCGCTCATCTGGCTGCGGTAGTAGCCTCGCCGTGAATCATCTGCGGCAGAACGTGCCGGTTTGATCACCGTTTGGATTTGGTGATTTGGGCAGAGTTGGTGAATCCATTCAGCGTCGCAGCCAGCATCGGCATAGAGTTTGTCCGGAGTGGTGGGGCCATGGTTCTCAAGCGGTTTTGGCCTTGGAGCATTTCGATCATGCCTCGATAGGTCGTCTTCCCAGCACCAGACAGGCCATGAGTTGATACTGGGTGAAATCCTTGTGACTTCGCTCTGCCCCATATCCGCTCATGTGTTTACGGGATATGCCCAGTGCCAACTTTACCACCTTCTCCACTCTCGGCTCCATGCCCTAAGTTTATATCACAGTCCCATGCCTAAAGAAAGGTTTCTACAGGGCGGCCAGATGTCTATTCATCGTCCTCATCGACGGATGAGGCGACCTTGGGGAGGCGGTTCGGGCGGCTTTCCTCCATGGGGACGAATTCCCGCTCACGCCGTTTCCAGGTGCGGTGGAGTTGCTGCATTTTCAGGGAAAGTTGTTCCATTTCCGTCAGCCATTCATCGTGTTCGGGGCTGGAACGGTGAGAGCGGATGAAATCGATGGCGCGTTTACCCACGTCCTGGCTTTCAATGTTAAAGGTCATGAGGACCCGGTTTTTCTTGTCTCCGGCAAAGGCCACAAAAATTTCGTTCGCAGCTTCCGTTTGTTCAGCGATCATTTTTCCCAGCAGTGCCTTTTCACCGTGGATGAGATCGAGGTAGGCATCTCTTTCGACGAGCACCATGGGCAGGTCGTCGAAGTCCCCTCCCAGACGTTGGCGGAAATATTTCTTCAAATCGGCACTGTCCTCGACATTTTCCGGGGCAAGCACTTCTTCCATCGGAAGATTTTTATCTTTGCGACCATTGCTGCGGTGGGAGGATGAAAGAGGAGCGGGCATAATAGGAAAGCTTAACGGTGATGATCGGGGGATGAGACATCCCTTTTCCAGTCTTCGATCTGACTCACGCGTTTGTGAAGTTCGTCGTTGCTGGAAGGTAAATGTTCGTGTTTGTCGTGTTTTGGGAGGTATTTTTCCGCTGCGTTTGTGTCGACTCCACATTGTTTCAGGCCGTCTTCGATGGACTGCCCGAGCATGTGCAAAAGCTTCTCAAGTCCGGCCACGGAACCTTTGACGATTCCGTGGAAGCCCTTTGTGAGAGCAAACCAGAAAATGGGCCCCTGAGCCTTGGCTGCCACGGCGGCGGGGGTCGGTGTCATGGTGCTCACCGGGCGGGTTTGTATCTGAAAGCGTGACTTCATCTTGTTTCGGGAACAGCGGCAGTTACATCGAGTTAATAGGCTACCAGACAGGACTCGCAAGGCACGATCTTTTTCCCGGTCTGGCACTCGCTGGGCTACCTTTTATCCGAGGGGTTCACCATGCGCTTGATTTCGACAAGGCACCCGATAGGCTCCTCTCATGCGAATTTTTGCACGGGTTATGTTGATCATGTTTTTTTCTGCGTCGTCACTCATGGCTCAGATTGAGCTCAAGCTTTCTACCGAGCGCACGAATTATCTCCTTTATGAACCCGCCAATCTGACGGTGACGGTCAAAAACATTTCCGGAACGGAGCTTGCCTTTGAAAACGATACGAAAAAAAATCTCCCGTGGGTCTCATTTCTTATCAATTCGGACGACGGTATGCCTGTGGATGCCGATCAACCCTTGCGACCGCCCCCCAGGCTCATCCCGGACGAAAAGGAGTCTTCCATTACCATTGATCTTACTCCCTATTACAAGATACGTTCCACGGGGCGCTATTCCGTGAAGGCGCTGGTTCGCCTTCCGGGGAAAGGCACTTTTGTCACCCAGCCCATGTTCATCTGGATCAGCAAGGGGGATGTTCTCTGGAGTCAAAAACGCTTTGTCGACGGGGCTGAGCGTACTTATTCCCTCCATCGGTTCGAGGATCGCTCCAAAGTCTACCTCTATCTCCGGGTGGAAGAGCCGGAGCAAAATCTGGTCTATGTCACCACTCGTCTTGGCGAATTGAATTATGCCGAATCTCTGCCGCCCCCTATTTTCGATAAGGATGGAAACCTTCATATTCTTCACCCCTGCACCGCCACGAGTTTTGTCTATCACATAGCGGCTCCCAGCGGTCAGATTCTCCACAAGCAGGAGTTTGAAACAACACCGACCATTCCCCGACTGGTTTCCTCTCCCGATATGGAAGTCCATGTTGTTGGAGGAACGGATTTGGCTGTGTTGGAAAAAAAGCCGAAACGGGCAAAACTTTCGGACGGACAGAAGTTTCCTGATGTTGTAAAAGATGAAACTTCATCTTCCAAGTCTTCCACTCCGTCCCATTAGTTTGGGAACTGTAGGTAGCAGGATTTACTTTCTTTGTATGAAAATCTATCCGATTTTATTTGCTTTCTTTATTTTAGCAAACAGAAGCTGGGGGGCTGAAATAGTTGTTTTTCAAACTCCAACCGATACAGCTCCTGATATTCTTCAGGCTGCTATAGTTACTTCTACACCTAACGGAGTCACTGTGCTAACCTCTGATGGTGATCGCCGGGAACTCCCGGCTGGATCTGTCTTGAGGCGACTTCTCATTCCCTCGGAAATCTCTCACGAAACCCTCGAACAAGCGCAAATCCAGATGGTTGTCTGGAAAAAGACTCTTGAGCAATATCCAGCACTGGCGGAAAAGCTGCGACCTTTTCTTGCCCGTTGGGAAAAAATTGAGCAGCAACTGGCTAGATCGACGCCTCCCGTGCCGCAAACGGCACAGAAAATGGAGATCACGCCACCCTCCTTTACGCTGGAGCCCGTCATTGTTTCGAGCCTGGAGATTATCGCCATCATCACCGGAATGATCATCTCCGGTCTCTTTCTTCTCTACGCAATCATCCATGGTTGGTCGCGCACTTCTGACCGGGGTTTCGATTTTCTCGGCGTCATCAGCCTCGGCTTTGGAGCGGGAATCCTCATCCTCTATGCTTTTGTTATCCGCAGCATCCTAGCTGAACCGCCGAACCATTCCTTTATCAAGCAGGATGCCACGGCTTCCAATTGGATCATTCCGGATGATATGGCCAGCTACGCCAATGGTGACATGCAGCACACCCATTCGCTTGCCTCCTCCAGCACAGTTACCCTGTCACCCGATTTGCTGAATCAATACCTCCTCCGGGCGATCAACTGGAAATATCCCCCCGGTGGCGCTGATCCATGGACGCTCTCGATTGTAAACATCCATGTCCATCTTACCAATAACTACATCCAGATATTTGAGGACTGCGAAATTCAAGGCACTGCCGTCATCGTCACTCACAACATTCCGTACACCCGGTTGAGCGACGGGGGATACGAGTTTAAAAACTGGAAGGTCAGTCTGGGCACTCTGAAACTTCCGGAGAGTGTCGCCAGCCGTTTTCGCGATCGCTTGACGGCTCTTCTTCAAAACCTCTTTCAGGGGCTCGGCATTCCGGATAAGTTCAACCTCCTCCAGCTCGGCCCGAAAGAAATCGTTCTAGCCAAAGTCGGAGGGAGCACTCTTC
>Ga0187810_10000232_pt1 | contig 24146 bp, 21 predicted proteins | sample NC_wetland_sal_i_9_FD_132963 | JGI IMG/M metagenome (GOLD analysis project Ga0187810, IMG submission 132963) | Wetland sediment microbial communities from Neuse River Estuary, North Carolina, USA - ASW_5 | ecosystem: Environmental > Aquatic > Freshwater > Wetlands > Sediment | place: USA: North...
GAAAAATATTTTTCAAAATCGACTCCGAGCGTCTGGGAAAGCGCCGCGAAATTGAGGCTCATGTCGCACATCAAACGCATGATGACCTGACGGCGGATTTTGTCATCCTCGGTGAGGACATAGCCCTTGGAAACCGGCACATCCCCTGCATCCAACGAAGCGTAGTACGCAGGCAGCTCCTTTTCATTCTGCCAGTAGGCATCGCCCGTCTGGGAAATGGACGACATTCCGAAAGCATAAATATCCGTCTGCCCGCACGTGCTGTAGCCCTGGAAATTCCGCTGCAACGTTTGGTCTTTTTGTGCGAGGGAAAGCTCGTCCCCTTCCCTGGCGAAATGATCCATCCCGATGTAAACATATCCGCTCGAAGTCAGGCGCTCGACCGTCATTTTCAGCAACTCCAGTTTCATCTCGGGTGATGGAAGCACCTTCAAAATCTTTTGCGCGGGTTTGAGCCACGGAACATGCGCGTAGTTAAACACGGCGAAGCGATCCGGCTGAAGCGCCAGGACATCATCCAGAGTTTTTTGAAACGAATCGAGTGTCTGATGCGGCAAGCCGTAAATCAAATCGATGTTCAGGGAAGTGAAACCCTCCTCGCGCAACCACTGCACCGCCGCCTCGGTTTCTTCCTTCGTCTGGATGCGATGCACCGCCTCCTGCACCGTCGGATCAAAATCCTGCACCCCCAGCGAAGCCCGGTTGAACCCCGCCTCCCTCAACGCCGTGATATGATCCCGCACAATCCGGCGCGGATCGATTTCGACTCCCGCCTCCACTTTTTCCGCAAAGGCAAAATGGTCGTGAATACTCTTCCCCAAGTCGCGAATTTCATCCGGCTGCAAAAACGTCGGCGTGCCACCGCCAAAATGGAACTGTGCGACCCTTCTCGCCGGATGGAGAAGGGGCGCCACCCGATCCATTTCCAGTTTCAGGTAATCGATGTACTTCCCGCTTGAACTTTGCTGCGTCGTGATGACCGTCGTGCATCCGCAGTACCAGCAAAGCGTCTGGCAGAACGGAAGATGAAAATAGAGCGACAAATCCCGCGCCGATGGATGGGAGCGGATATGCTCCAGCACCGTGGCCGACTTCATCTCCTGAAAATGAGTCGCCGGTGGATAGGAGGTATAGCGGGGTGCCGCAATGTTGTATTTGCGGACAAGATCGAGATCGACACGCATGGCGCTCATGTCTCCTGCCGAACCGTGGTTACAAGCGCCTCGATGCACTCAAGTTTCGCACTTGGCAGCACACCATGCCCCAGATTGAAGATGTGGCCCGTCTTCCCCCTCATGCTGTGTAAGATACGGGAAGTTTCCCGGCCAACAAGTTCCGGCGTCGTCGAGAGAAGTTCCGGGTCAAGGTTCCCCTGCACGCCGACATGGGGCGGAAGAAGATCACGGACTTGGGCGAGCGGTTGCGTCCAGTCGATGCTGAGGACATTCGCCCCGGTCGAAACAAGCGAGTCCCACCGCCCATGTGTTCCACGCGAAAAGAGAATGACCGGCACGGGAGATTCCAATCGTGTCAGGATTTCACGAATCCACCGCCCCGAGGCATTCTCAAAGGCATTGTCGGCGAGGTTTCCCCCAAGGCTGTCAAAAATCTGAAGGGCGTCCGCTCCCGATTCGATCTGGAGGCGGAGAAAATCGGTCACAGCGGTGGTCAGCTTTTCCATCAGCTCGTTAAAAAGTTTCCCCTCCGTGTAATAGAGAGCCTTTGCGCGAGCGAAACCGTTGGCCGTGGAACCTTCAATCATGTAATTGGCCAGCGTCCACGGCGACCCGGCAAAACCCAGAAGAGCCGTCTTCCCCGCAAGGACCGGGCGGATCAAACGGAGGGCTTCCGCCACATATTGCAGTCGTTCGGAAACCCTCGCCGGATCAAGCCGTCGAATCTCCTCTGCCGACCGCACGGGGAATTCCATTTCAATCCCGCCCGTTTCGCGGAAATGGTAGGGCTGCCCGATGGCTTCCGGGATGACGAGGATGTCGCTAAATAAAACCGCCGCATCAAACCCAAAACGCCGGATCGGCTGCAAGGTCACTTCGGCGGCCAGCTCCGGCGTGCGCACCAACTCAACAAACGAATGCTTTTCCTTCAGCGCCCGATATTCCGGCAATGCCCGTCCCGCCTGCCTCATGAGCCACACGGGGGGACGACCGACCGGCTGGCAGCATCGAGCGGCCTGGAGAAACCTCTCACGAGAGTTGGCGACTTCAGGATTCACATGATCCAAGGATGGTTGGGGCGGCTGCATGTAGGAATCGGCATACTACACAAGACCGCCGTCCCATTTCACCAACAAAACCGTTCCACGGGTGCTCGAGACTTAATCGCGATTACAATTACCAAGAAGAAGTCCGAGGAGAACGCCGCCGAGGGCGGCTGCCGTAAGACAGCGGTAGGGGTGCGTGCGATGGTACTCGCAAACTTTTTTCGCTCCATCCGCCGTGCTGATGATAGCCTTTTGGACGCAGGCTTCAGCAAACGAGGCGTGGGGGGCGGTGTCGGTCACTTCCCGGACGACGACCTCGGCATCCGCAGTCGATTCGAGCCCCGAATCATCGATGAAAAAGGCCCCGTCTGTTTGAATGTCAAAATCTTCTTCCGCGTGATCCATGGCCATGATCTTTATATTTGGAACGCTCTTCGAGTTTTATCAAGAAGAACCTTTCTCTTCCTTTTGCGAAGCCCTGGCGAATACTGATATTCGAGCTTGTTGCATGTAGAGACAAGCTCGCATCCATCATCTTTCGAGTTAATCTTGTCGGTCAGGCATCAATGTGGAACTTCATGAAAAACATGTCCCTCATCCTGTTGTTCCTTCTTCTTGTTTTTTGTGGAGGCTGCTCCACCCCGGATACCTCGCAAAGTGCTTCCACGGCCCCTTATCTATTCAGATGGAAGTTATGACGAACAGACCGTGGCTGCCAAGAAAATGGAAAAAGAAAAGGAAGATAGTCCAACTGGCAGTCCCATTCTTGACGGTTGTTTGGGTTTCTTTGCCGAGTTGGGCAAGGGCGTTCTTAAGGGGTTGGATAATCACTAACCCCATGTAGTATATTTAGCCCGGCAGCACTTCCCCCAACGCGACACGGAGCGCACCGACCATTTGCCGCACTTCGGATTCGGTGATGCACGTCGGGGGCATGAGGAAAAGGACATCGCCGATGGGACGGGTGAGGAGGGCGTGCTTCTTCGCCACTTCGCAGATGCGCATGCCGATCCTCTTTTTAAAATCAAACGGCCTTCGGGTCGCAAAATCCTCGACGAGTTCGATGGCGAGAATGACCCCTTCCTGCCGGACATCGCCCACGTTCGGGTGATCCCAGAATGCCTGTGCCTCCCGCTTCATCCATTCGGAGATGTGCCGGACTTTTCCCAGAGTGCCGTTTGTCTGAAAAAGCTCCAGATTCGCCAGCGCCACGGAACAGCCAAGTTGATTCCCTGTGTAGCTATGGCCGTGGAAAAAAGTTTTCAGGTCGGAATAGTCTCCCAGGAAGGCGTCAAAAATCTCTCCCGTGGTGATCGTCGCCGCTACGGGCAGGTAACCCCCGGTCAACCCCTTGGCCAAGGCGATGAAGTCGGGGCGCACACCGTCTTTCTGGCAGGCAAACATCTCCCCTGTCCGTCCAAAGCCGGTGAAAACTTCATCGAGCATGAGCCAGACGCCTCTCTCCCGGCAGAGACGGGCGGCCTCCTTCAGATACCCGGCAGGCTGCATCCCCATTTGCCCGGCTCCTTGTACCAGCGGTTCCATGATGAAGAGAGAGAGAGCTTCGCCCGCAACATCCATCGCCTTTTGTAGTTCACCTACGCATTCCATCCCGCACTTGCGGGTCAGGCGGGCATCCTCGCCCCGGCAGGGAGTGGCTTTATTAAAAGAGCAACGGTAACAGGCCGGGGACGGAATTTCCCGCGTCTCGAAAAGCCATTTTTTGTAGACGGCGTGGAAGATTGGGCTGTGTGCCGCGCTCATCGCCCCCACCGTGTCGCCATGGTAGGCATTGCCGAGGGAAAGAACTTCGTTGCGCAGCGTCTCGCCCCGTTGTTGCCGGGCCTGATGGGCCAGCTTCAACCCCGCTTCGATTGCCGTGGCACCATCGTCCGAAAAAAAGACCCGGAAACCGGAACCCTCCGGGGCCTCGACTTGCAGATAATGCTTCAACAACTCCCGCGCCAACCGGGGGGCGACGTCATTCGTCAAGCCGAGGAAAGAGGTGTGGGCCACCCGCCCGGCTTGTTGAGAAAGAGCAGCATTCAGTTCCGCCACATGATGGCCGTGGACATTCGTCCAGATGGAGGAATTTCCGTCGATGTACTTTTTCCCGCCAGAATCCTCCAGCCAGACTCCCTCACCACGGGTGATGACGACAGGCTCGGCCTCCATCCACTCCCGCATCTGGGTGAACGGATGCCAGGTGAATTCACGATCCCACTTTGCACTTTCTTCCGACATGTTAGGAAGCGGCTTACTACAGACAGGCAAGGAATTGAATCAGAAACCACGGACGGGGAACGATCTTTCCTCGGAAAAGCTCGTTTTCGCTTGCTCCATAAATAGTTCGAATAAAGAGATGCATGAAGACCCATTAGAAATATTGCAGAGTCCATAAACACTTGAGGTTTGACCTGTCCAAGGCGGCGGGTAGGCTCGAAATTGCTACTTCTTTACAATAAAGTGAAATACCACATTGATCTTCACTGCCACTCGCGCTTCTCTGCCGACGGAGTGGCCGACCCGGAGGAAATGGTTGCCGAGGCCAAGCGAAAAGGGCTGCATGGCTTCGCCATCACCGACCATAACACCTCGGCGTGTGTCGATTACTTCCTGCAAAAAGGACTCATGAAGGAAAACGGCGAGCCGGTCGATGGTTTTCTCATCATTCCCGGGCAGGAGATCACCACCTCCTGCGGGCACTTGCTGGCCTTGGGGGTCAAGCTGCCGGATCTCAAAGGCATCCCCCCGCACGAAGCCATCGACATCATTCATGAAGCAGGAGGACTTGCCGTGCCGCCCCATCCGTACGATCTCTTCCGTGCAGGCATCCGGCAGGCCACGCTCGACACCTTGAAATTGGACGGCATTGAAGTTTTCAACGCCGCCGTCACCCTCAAACGCTACAATCGCAAAGCTTACGACTACGCCCAGCAACGCAAACTTCCCATGACTGCGGGAAGTGACGCCCACCATTCAGAAGCCCTCGGCACGGCCTACACCATCCTGCGCCCTGAATCCTTCAACGTGAAATCGATCCTTGCCAGCATCCTCAAAAGCACGGAACTCGAACAGCGTTACCTGAGCCCGAAAGCGGCCTTCAAGAAAACCTTCAACAATGTCTTCCGCTTCAAGCGCTTGAAATTTTCCGGAAAAAAGAAGGAAAAGGTTTAGACATAGGGGCGGTAAATCGGCTCGTACATGCGCGATTTGACATCAGCGAGGATATCCGAGGGGTAAGGCACTTGTGCGAGTCCCTCCTCGTGGGCGATTTTGCATACTGCGGCAGCGATGCGTGCCGAGACTTCCCGAATGCGCTTGAAACTGGGGTAAAGACGCCCTTGCTCCAGATCGACCGGCTCAACCATTTCAGCCAGCGAGCGAGCTGCTTGAAGGAACATCGATTCCGTGACATGGCGCGCCTGACTGACAAGCACGCCGAGCCCGACACCGGGAAAGATGTAGACATTGTTTCCCTGACCGGGGGCGAAGGTTCTTCCGTTGTAGGCAACCGGGGGAAAGGGGCTGCCGCTGGCGAAAATGGCCGTCCCCTTGCTCCAATGGTAGGCTTCCTCCGCCGTGCATTCGGCTCGGGAGGTGGGATTGGAAAGGGCGAAAATAATCGGCTGCAAATCAATGTGTGCCATCGCCTCGATAATCGGCTGAGTGAAAGTCTTCGGCGTTCCCGATGCTCCGATGAGGGCCGTGGGACGGAATCTTTCGATGGCCGTGAGGAGATTATCGGTAAATTCCACATCGTGCGCGAAAGCCTGTTTGTGCTTGGGGAGGTTGGAGCGGCTCTTGGTGACAAGGCCCTTGCTGTCGAGAAACCAGCAGGCCTGACGGGCTTCCGACTCGGGAACTCCTTCGGATTTCAAAGCCGTGACGAAAAGTTCCCCAATTCCGGTGGCCGATTCCCCAGCTCCAAGGAAAAGGAGGCGCTGATCCCTCAGCTTTCGTCCGGTGATCCTGAGAGCGGAGATAATCCCCGCAACGACGACGGCGGCAGTTCCCTGAATGTCATCATTAAAGCAGGAGACTTTGTTGCGATATTCCTCAAGGAGAGTGAAGGCGTTGTGGCTGCCGAAATCCTCAAACTGAATGAGACAACCGGGGAACACTCGCTGAACGCTCCAGATGAATTCATCCATCAGGTGGGCGTACTCCGGGCCACGCACCCGCTTTTCATTATGGCCGATATACATGGGGTCCTGCAGGAGCTTCTCGTTGTCCGTGCCCGCATCAATGGTAATAGGGAGCGTGTAATAGGGATGAACTCCGGCGCAGGCGGTGTAAAGGCAGAGCTTGCCAACCGAAATCCCCATGCCGAGTGCTCCCAGATCTCCCAGTCCAAGGATGCGTTCCCCGTCCGTGACGACGATGAGGCGCACCCCCTTATTCGGCCAGTGGCGGAGGATGTCGGCAATGCGGCCCCGATCCTGATTGGTGATCCAGAGCCCGCGCGGGCGGCGGAAGATGCTGCCGTATTCCAGACAGGCCTGCCCCACCGTCGGCGTGTAGATGATGGGCATCATTTCCTCCAGATTATCCTGAAGGATGCGGAAAAAGAGCGTTTCATTCCGGTGTTGAAGCGCGGAGAGGTAGATGTATTTCTGCAAATCCGATTCGTTACGGCGGAAGTTTCCGAGCGCACGCTTTTCCTGAGTCTCAATGCTGAAGTAGCGCGGCGGTACCAGCCCCCGGAGATTCAGTCCGTCAATCTCGGCATCCGTGTAGGCCGTGCCCTTGTTCAGCAGCGGTGTGGTGAGAAGAGAGAATCCCTTGGGGATGTCCAGTTTGACATGGGCCTCGATGGGCGGAAAAGCCGGTTGCATGTGGCAGGCATTGTGAAAGCTCGTCCTGGAGAAGGCAAGTGTTCTCGCCAATCAAAGCTTGCTTTAGACATTCATCCGCCCTGCCTGGCGAGTGCAACCTCGGCCCCGCGCAAGGCATGGTTCACCACCCGCAGGCTGGAGGGCATCCAGGTGATGAGGTTGTGGAGGGGAGCCTGAATTTTCATGCGGGGAAATTCTTCCAGGTAGGAGTTCTTCGCCGGAAAAACGGTGATGTCCCAAGGTGTCCACAGAGATATGAAGGGGATCCGGGTCAACGGCGTGAGATCGGAATTGAGATCGCGCAAAAATTCGCTTCCGACCCGCATCTGCACGAAACCCTCGCCCGGAAGGATGTTTGCCCGTACCGTTCCATGATGCGGGGTGGCCAGGGTGATGAAGGAAGAGATACGCTCCGTCCCTCCTAATTTTTGAATGAAATACCGGGCGATGAGTCCCCCCATGCTGTAAGCGACAATGTGGGGTTTCCCGGTGTGGTGGGAATCGATGTATTTTTCCAGATTGCGAGCCAGCTCATCCAGCGCGACGTAACCCGTGGAAGGGTAATCCCAAATCTCCGGCCTCCAGCCATGATTCTTCAGCGAGTATTGGAGAGGCCAGAGAATGGGGGCAACATTCCACAAGCCGTAAATGAGAATGACACGATTCGACGAAGGGGTGGGCATCAGATGCGGGAAAGGTCGGCTTTCGAGAGAGATCTGTCAATCCCGGCAAGAAAAAGGCGACATTGGCGGGAGTCTGCCTTTTCCGGAAATTCGGCATGAATCATACCGAATCTTAAAAATGATTTTACAAAAGCAAACGCTTGGAGAGCCAAAACTCTTTTTCCTCGGTGGTTGCACATTCTTCCGCGATTTGCTTTCCTTGAAGGGAAGATGAGACTGCGCCAACTCCCTTATTGTTTTTCCCTGCTTTTTTTGGTGGCGACGATTTCATTTGCCGAAGGGGATATTCCGAGGGGACTGCGCCCTTCCTCCGGTCACGATTCCCCCCCTGCCTCCACCCCCGCGGCGGCTCCTTCCTCCACGTCGCTCACACCTACGACCGTGCCAAAGACGCCTTCTCCGGCACCTGTGGAAACTCCAGCGGTACCTGAACCGGATACACAACAGGGGGTCGAGACAACCTGGTTTGGCCACTCCTTTGTTTATCTCGTCACCAAAAGCGGAGTCCGTATCGCCATTGATCCGTTTGGCGAAAGAGTCAAACTCCCCTTCCCTCGCAGGCTGGCAGCGGAGGTGGTGCTCATCTCCTATGACGCGGATGACCGGGATGCGGGCGAACGTCTGAACGGAGCGCCGATGGTCTTTCGCGGGGTCACGGGAATCGGCACGAACCGGGCCGGAGGCATTCTTTTTCGCGGTACGGAAAGTTGGCGCGACGCTTCCATGGGAAGGCAGCTGGGGGCGAATGTCATCTACTCTTTTGAACTCGATGGCGTCCGTTTCTGCCATCTCGGCGGAATCGGATACCCGCTCAACAGCCTGCGCTTGCAGGAAATCGGCCACGTGGATGTGCTCTTCGTTCCCGTCGGCAACCCCGACATGTCCATTGCCGTGCTCTGGGACATCGCCAAGAAAACCGAGGCAAAGTGGATCGTCCCCATCGCCTACCAAAATGTCGCGGCAGGATTCCCGAATCTCCGGCCCCTTGACGACTTTCTCCGCAAGGATGTTCCCGCCGTCCGGGTCGACAGCAACATCTTTCACTTCAGTCCCGACACTCTTCCAAAAGTGCCGACGGTTCTCATCCTGAAATCCCCATGAAAGTCCTGATCGTCGGCAATGGTGGCCGTGAACACGCCCTCGGCCATTTTCTCAAAAAAGATTCCCGTGTGAAGGAACTCGCCTTTGCACCGGGGAATGCCGGGACTTCGTTTTTGGGACAAAATCTCCCGGTTTCGGCCTCTGATTTGCCGGGGATTCTCAACTGGTGCAAAGTCGAAAGGCCCGACTTGGTCGTCATCGGCCCCGAGGCTCCTCTCTGCGCCGGGATTGTCGATTTGCTGGAGGGGGCGGGCTTTGCCGTCTTTGGCCCCGATCAATCAGCCGCCCGGCTGGAAGGGAGCAAGGTTTTCACGAAGAATCTTCTCCTTCAGGCAGGCATACCGACTGCGCGAAGTGAAAAGTTTTACAAGGCCGCCGAGGCACACCTTTATAGCCAGAAGCAGCCCTACCCACAAGTCATCAAGGCTGATGGTCTTGCCGCCGGAAAGGGGGTCATCATCGCCGAGACACCATCGGAAGCAGCCCGTGCCATTTATGAAATCATGACGCTGAAAGCCTTCGGGCAGGCCGGAGCCAGCGTACTCATCGAGGAATTTCTGGAAGGCGAGGAGATGTCCGTCCACGCCGTGACCGATGGCAAGACCTACCGCCTTCTTCCCAGCGCCCAAGACCACAAGCGGGTCTTCGACAATGATCAAGGTCCGAACACGGGCGGGATGGGTGCCTACGCGCCGTCACCACTCATGACTCCCGCAGCGGAAAAAATCATCCGGGAGAAAATTTTTGCTCCTCTCCTCCGGGTTTTTCATTCGGAAAAAATCACCTACAAGGGTGTTCTCTACGCCGGGCTCATGATGACCGCTGACGGGCCGAAGGTTCTGGAATTCAACGCCCGATTCGGCGATCCGGAGACGCAGGTGCTTCTCCCGTTGTTGAAGACTCCCGTTCTGGATATCCTCCTCGCTGTGGTGCGGGGCGAGCTGGATCGACTCTCCGTCGAATTTCTGCCGGGGGCGGCGATGACCGTTGTGCTGGCGTCTGAAGGTTATCCCGCAAAACCCCGGACGGGGGATGCCATCAAGGGACTTGAAAAAACGGGGGGGCTGGTCTTTCATGCGGGGACAAAAATCGAGAACGGCAAAACGGTCACCTCCGGCGGACGGGTTCTGGCCGTCACAGCAACGGGCGAAACTCTCCGTGGAGCGCGGGATGCGGCCTATGCTCTGATTCCCGACATTCATTTTGTGGGGATGCATCACCGGATGGACATCGGCGCCAAGGCGTTCCAGAAAACTTCCTGAGAGCCTGTCTGAGAGGTCTTTCCGTTTTCGGCAGATGATTTTTTGGACAGAAGGCAAGTTCTTTCACCCACTCACCTTGCCTCTTTTGGAAATGCATCCTATTCCCTGAGTAAGGATGAATATGCGACGCTTCTTCATGGGTACAATTTTATCGACCATCACGATGGCTTCCGTCTTGGGAGGTACGGCTCCTTTTACCCTGCCGCAGGAATTCACGGTACAAATGGAGTCGAGTCGCGGAAAAGAGATCATTCTCACGACATTCTACGTTCAGGGCGACAAGTGCCGGATGGATTCCACCGTTCATGGAAGAATCGCTCCGGTCATCACCGATTTTGTCACCCAGAAATCCTACTACCTCCAGCCGGAAACGCGCACCTTCAAGGCGGCCACCATCAAGGGGCATTCCGTTTTCAAGTGGTGGGCTCCTCCCGCCGATGCGGTTTGGACGAATCTCCCGGATGTGGGCAGCTACCGCCTCCATCAATGCAGATTTAATGTCGCCGGGAAGCCCGTCTCCATTGTGTTTTGGGTTGATTCAACCACCATGCGCATCACCCGCATGCAACTGGACGGGGCAACGGTGCAGTTGAGGGATTTCACCCCCGAGATACCCGATTCGTCCGTTTTCGAAATTCCGAAGACTTACACGGATGCGTCGACAGAAAAAGATCCGTCTCTCGCCCGCAATCCTTAGGGAACCGCCGAATAAATCCGATCGCCAAAGCCATACTTGCAGGGTCTTGCGGTGGAGAAGTTTATCAGGTATTTCGAGGCTTAAAATTCAAGTTAATATTTACTTTTAAAGCGTATTTCTTGGGGATATCGGAACCTTGCAAGACGGGTCTTTTGTACCCATTAGACCTTGGAGAGTTTTGTAGTGATCTCAACGGAAAGCACCGATATCTATGTCAGCGTGAATGGCCAGCCCATGGGGCCATTCTCCCTCCCGGATTTGGCATCCCAAATTGAAAGTGGGCGCCTGAGCCGCGAGGCCATGTGCGCACGACCCGGCATGACAAACTGGGTTCCCGTCAGCTCCCTGCTTTCTCCTACACGTGGAGGGAATGGCACCTGGATCCTGCCGACTGCCGGGACTTCCCACGGGCCAGCCGCCATCGAGCTGGCCCAGGACGAGCCGGAGGAAATCCGCAAACGTTTCCGGACACTGATCACCAAAATAGGAGCCGGGGCAAAGCTGGCGCAGGATCCCGTGGTCTCCAAGCTCTACAAGGGGTTCAACCTGACGGATATTCAGGAGGAGCTGGGAAGAATCGAGCGTATCGTCAACAATGTTCGCAAGGAAGTGGGTGAATCGCAGGCACTGGGTGCCGCACACGCCCACCAATTCGTCGACTCGGGTCGGCTTCTCATCAGCGAAAGCGAGGCGGATCTGGACCGCGTACGGGAGGCTGTGCGTGGCGTGATGAACACCCTTTACCTTGCCGAAATGTCCGGATGGAATCCCGAAGCATGGGAAAACTGGGACCCTGAAAAAAATCCTCCCCCCGCCGACCTGCCCAAGACGCTCACGGTCGGGCTTCTCCACATGCCGGGAGATCCGATTCTCTCCATGCCGTTTGCCATTCCTTTCATCGGTCTTCACAAGGCCATTGTTCTCTCGACTGACAATTCCGAGAGACGGCTTGACTCGCTGGAATTGATGCGTTCCATGGTGCTCCGCATCTCCGTCCTTCTGCCGCAGCAGGCGCGCTTTCTCTTTCTCGACCCGGCCAATAGCGGCAATACTTTTTCCTGGGCCAATTCTGTTCCCAATCGCATCCACGACTCGGGTGACATCTACCACGATCTGGAAGAGATCGAGCGGGAATTCCGCCGGATCAACCGCACTTATCTCAATTCTTCGGTCACCTCTTTCGAACAGCTTGACCCCGCCGTCCGCCGGAATGAAAAATTCCATTTCATCTTTGTGTCGGACTTCCCCCGCAACTGGGATCGGCGTGAGCTGGAGATGCTCGAACGTGTCGCTTCCAGTGGTTCGCGGAATGGCACCTACGTCATCCTCCACTGGGACGCCACGGCTGAAGTGCCCCGCGACATGAGCCAGTTTTACGGCAACTCGCGGGTCTTCAACATCACCCGCAACTCCAAGACATCCTCGGGCGAGGAACTGATCTACGACATGGGGCCCTCACCGGAACTTCAGGAAAAAATCCTTGAAAAACTCAACCTTCTGAAGGCTCCGGAAGTCAAACTCGACTTTGAAGGCATCATCGACATCCCCGTGGAACAATGGTGGACTGGAGACAGCGGCGGGTTGATCGAAACCCCGATCGGTTCGCGCGGAGGGTTCGACCCGATCAAGGTCTGGTTCGGCCTGAATCATCAGGGGCGCCCCTGCGTCCATGGCGTTTTGGGGGCCATGTCCGGAGCGGGAAAATCGAATCTTTTCCATGTGATGATTTGCGGGATGGTCGTCCGTTACAGCCCGGAGCAGCTCAAGTTTTATCTTGTTGATGGAAAGGACGGTGTCGAATTCCGCCCCTATCGCGATCTGCCCCATGCCGAGGTTCTCTCCCTGAATTCGCCGCCGGAGCTTTCCCGCAGTCTGTTGAGTGATCTGGTTGCGGAGATGGAGCGGCGCAACGGGATTTTCCGCGAGGCGAAGGTGCAGAATTTCCAGCAGTATTCGGAAAAAGGCCGACCCGCCGGCCCGCTGCCTCGCATCATGCTTGTTGTCGATGAATACCAGGAACTTTTCGAGGGAGACAAGGACGGGACGGCCTCCCAGCTTCTTCTCCAGATCTCCGGTCAGGGCCGCAGCGCGGGCATCCACATGCTGCTGGCCTCCCAGCGCTTCGGTGTTCCGGGCATGGTCAACCAGACGGCGATCTTCAGCAACATCCACCTCCGCATGGCGATGAAGATGGCTCTGGCCGATGTCCAGACTCTCACGGAGTTTGGCCGTGAGGGAAAGGAGACGATTCTCAGTTGCGATCTGCCGGGAAAGATTGTCCTGAATGATCAGGGTGGTAACGACGGGGCCAACCTCAGCGGCAAGGTCGCCTACATTGAGCCACGCCTGCGGGATGAAGTCATCCAGAAGCTGCGAACCCGTGCGGAACAGGCCGGAATGCTTCGTCCGACCGTTGTTTTTGAAGGCCAGAGTCAGCCGGGGATTTCACAAAATCCCTTTTTCCAAAAACTTTGCTCTCACCAGACCTGGCTGGAGCCGGAGGAATTGCGCGCCCTAGCCCAGGCTTCCGCCTTGCAGGGAGGATTTGACTGCCCCGACTGGACGCAGGAGGAGCGCCCGCGCATCGGATGGGTGGGGCAGGAGTTCAACGTCCGAGGTCACGCCCGCATCGTGCTCTGCCGTCGGGCCTCGGAGAATTTCGCCGTTGTCGGCCAGAACAACCATGCGCGCTCGGGTATTTTCACCGGTCTGCTCATGAGTTTCGCCCTGAATCTGGGGCCCGAGTACACGCAGTTCTACCTTGCTGACCGTTCTCTTCCCAACACGCCGTGGAGTGAGGCGCTCTCAACCCTGCACGAGAAGTTTCTGAAGCCAGCCTGCTTTCCTTCTCATCTGGCGAAAAGTTCAAAGGATGTTGAGGCAACGCTGGACGCTCTTTTCAACGAGCTGGAGCGTCGCAAGGGAATCGAGGAAACCGAGGTTCCGAATTTGCCCACGATTCTTTTCGCCTTCGCCGATCCCGACCGGCATGAATCGCTCCGCCGCATCACCGACAACTACGGCATGCCTGCCGATTCCCCCGCAGGGAAAAAGCTCCAGACCCTCTGCCAGGATGGGCCGGGCCGGGGCATTCACGTCATGCTTTCCACTCCGACGGTCAAGGGTCTCACTTCCGTCATTGATGAACGGCGCACACTTCCGCTTTTCCGACACCGAGTGGCCCTGCAAATGCCGGATGATGAGTCCTTCCTCTTTGTGAGAAATCGCTCTGCGTCCGATCTGAAAAAGTTCGGCGAGCGGCCCGTCTGCGGTGTTGTCTTGGACTTGGAATCGGGCAAGACGACCCGGTTTAAGAGTTACATCATCGCCAAGCTTTTCGAGGAGATGACCGATCCCACCCTGCTCTCCGAGATCGAGGAAATCGGCAGACACATTGCCAATACCCGGAGGCCCGTATGAGTCTGGACGACCAACATCGCGAAATGCTGATCTTCACGAAGAAGCTGGGTGAATGGAACAAGCGGGTGGGCGCGGCCCTGGATGCCTTCCGCTGGAGTCACGACAATCTCGACGCGCTCTGGCAGGGGTTTGACCGGGATGATTACAGCAGCCGCTGGCGCGCCTTTGAGGATCAAATGTCCACTTGCGTCAATCGCGACGGGCCCGGTTTCGAGGAGTTTCTCCGCCATCGGGCCGAAGCTCTGCGGAGGTATCTCCATGGCTGATTCCTCCAAGCTTCTCCTTTCACTCCAGGAATACCTGCGGCAGATCGACCTTCACTCGAGACAGATGGCTGCGGAGTTCCAACAGCTCGAGCTTGCATATATGGCCCTTTCGCAGGTTTATGAAGGCTCGACGGCGGAAAACTTTCGCTCCCGGTGGAGCATCACAATGACTCACTTCGAGCAGTCCGCTGATCACGCCCGCAAACTTCGTGCCATCATCGAAGAGAAAATCGCCGCCATGAAGAAGGCGGAAAACCCGGAACTCCATTGACCTTATGAGCAACGATCCACGAATGATTTTACGGACGCTGGATGATCTCCAGCGTGAATCCGATCTGTGGCGCATGACCATGGAAAGTTGTGTGGCAGATGCCGAGGACTGTCAGCGGCGCGTCCAGGAAGGAGCCGATCTTTGCCTCCAGCAGGCGTCCATCTCCGCCACGGAAGTCCGTGAGATGACGGGTGGTTTTTCGACGAACAGTCGACTGGCCCAGGCATCCCTCGCGCAGACGGAACTCATCCTGAAAAACGCCGAGGCCGCCCAGGGCGGGGCCGAGACGATTCACGCCCAAACCAACTCGTGCCTGATGCAGGCAAAGGTGGCGCTCGAAGCCGCTCAAGCCTCCCTGCAACAGTCCTTGGATCTGCGCAAAAAGAATTCCTCCTCCCAGATACCCGGTCCCCAGGAACTCCAGCTCACCCACCGGGTGGCGCAGTTGCAAAAAATCATTGAACTCGCCGATCAGGCAGCCCGGGCCTCCCAGACAGCGTTGGAAGTGGCAAAGTCGGCCTTCACGGACGCACATCAGGCCCGTTTGCACGGGACCCGTGCGGTTGAGTGTATTCAGACCGCCGAGCTCATGGCTGAAAAATGCCGCGAGCAATCCGAGCGGGTCAAGGAGGAAGCCCAGCTTTCCCGCCAGTGCGCCGATGACGCCCGCCAGCAGTACCGCATCGTCACCGAGTGTGAAACTTCCTGCAAAACCATCCTGAACGGACTCACCCAACATCTGGACGAAGCGACGCAGGCTCTTCGCATTCTGGATCAACCGGACTTCGCCTCATGACCCAGTCAGACGACATTTTCCAGCTATGGGCCCAGAGCTCCAAACGGTTCGAGCAAACGCGAACCACCGTGGCAAACACGTGGAATGATCAGAACAGCCAAACGGCCTCCAAGCGTTTCCTCGAACCGCTCGACGAGGAACGGGGCAAACTCTCCGAGGCGCTCCAACTCCAGTTGGAACTCCTGGAAAAATCGGATCGCGCGGCTAAAATTTCCCGCGAACTTCAGACCGAGACGGGGGAAAGCCTCTCCCGCATTACACATATTTTAAAGGAGGCCGAAACAGAATGCGACCATGCCGATCACTATGCGGCGGCATCCTCCATCAGTCAGGAAAAAATCTCCGCCATCCTTCAGGAGGCCCGTGAGCTCCTGAAAGAAGCGAATCAAATTTTTGGAGATAACCATGTCGCAGGATGATGTTCCGCTTCTTGCCAAACACGAAGTTCTGGCTCCGCACTTCGCGGTTTACCGGGACAGGCAGCGTGTCATGCACGAGTGCAACGTCCGCATCGAGGCCGCGCTCGATTGGATACGTTCCATCGGCCCCGTCACACCGGCCACCGTACGCCCCCCCAAGACTAGCACGCGGTTAGACGACACTCAGGAACTCTGGCAAATGTTTGAATTGGACAAGCAGGAACTCGAGGCCGCCCGCGACCGGCTCAAGCAACTCGAACCCCTCCTCGCCTACCTCAAGGAAATCGAACGCCGTTGTCAGGCCTACCGTTCTCGCGGCCTCGCCACTCTTTTTGCATTTTTACTGGGAACCTTTGGGGTTCATAGTTTTTACCTCGGCTACCACAAGCGAGGCTGCTTACAGCTTCTCTTTTTTCTCCTCGGCACTCCGTGCATCGGCTACCCGGCTTCCTGCTACGCCACACCGTACCTTCATGGTGATTTTCTCCAGACCATCGGTCCGCTTATCATCCTCCTCCTACCACTGATCATGAGCGTTTCCTGGAACTTGTATGACGGGGTTCGTCTTGTCACGGGCGCGGTGAAATGTGACGCGCAAGACAATCCTCTGAACTAGTGGCTTATATCAACCTGAGGTCGTGGTAGAGGGCTTTCAATAAATCCCACATGCGGTGCTGGTGGATTTTCTCGTTTGGTCGGCCATTGGTGAGGATGACTGCGGCGAGATCGTGTGCCGGGTCGGCGAAGGCGATGGAGGATTGTGCACCGGCGTGACCAAAGGCACGTTCGGATGCCAACACTCCGAAGCCGTAGGGTGTTTCCTTCCCGCACTGTGCCGTATTCACCCGGAAACCGTAACCCCAGTCGATCTCCGTGCGGAAGGTATGGTCAAACATTCCCTGACGCTGGACGGAGGTCCACTCATGGACGGTGTTTTCGCGCAAGAGTCGCCGACCTTCCCATGTTCCTCCACTCAGGAGCATGAGGTAAAAATTCAGCAGTTGCGAGGCAGGGCCTCGGCCATTGGCCGCAGGGTGGGGCAGGGCGATGGCCTCCGGGGTATTCCAGAACGCGCGTCCTTTTTCTTCGTCCATGTCATGGATGGGAGAAATCCTGCTGCCGAGTCGGCGCTGTTCGTGTTCGGGAATGCCAAGCCAGCAATCCTTCATTTCAAGCGGGGTGAAAATTTCCTCCAAAAGAAAATCGGCGGGCATGCGACCATCAGTTCGCCGAATGATCTCGCCGAGCATCACCCAGCTTCCGAGGGAATGATACCCGGCCTTTTCACCCGGCACCCAGCGCGGTTCCTGACGGGCGGAACAGACACGGGCTACGCATTCCTCCCAGTCTAAGGGGACTTTCCCCAAATCAGCTCCGCGAAAGCCTCCCGTGTGGGTGAGAATATGGCGGAGGGTGATGGGTTCCTTCCCGTTTTGGGCGAATTCCGGGACGATGCTTGCCACGGTATCCTTCAACTTCAACGCCTTCCGCTCCACCAACATGGCGATGGCGGTGGCGATGAGCGGCTTGGTGGAGGAAAGCCACAGGAGAACGTGGCGCCAGGAGAGAGGATCGGATTCACGGCCTGTCCCTTTTTCAAACTGGATCCTGTTATCCCCAACACTCACGGCCACCTGCGCTCCACGGTGCCAGTTTTTTGAAATTCCTTCTTCCAGAAGTGCAGAAACGGTGGGGAGGGATTCCGAACTTTTCATGGCGTGTTCATTTTAAAATATGGAAAGGTTTGTCTGCCGTTCAAAAGCCCCCGTTTATGAATGTTATTGGCCGGGCATTGGGTTGTCCATTCCTGACCCCGACTGGAGCCTGTTCAGGTAAAAAGCATGGCGCAATCGCCTCCACTCAAACCATCAACTTTTCAGTTATTGAAGAAACTTTTACGCTAAAAAATTAATGCAATTGATCGGGTTTGAAAAATTCGCAAGTCCTATATATCCAGCTAATAAAGATGATTGGTGAAAAGAAGTTTTTGTTTTTCACATTGACGGAAAGCGTCTCCTCCCCATACTTCCTCGGCTTCTAACCAACAACTCAACAGACTCACTTTGGAGGATTTATGATTAAGGTAGGTATTAATGGCTTCGGACGCATTGGCAGACTCGTTTTTCGCGCTCTTTGCGATCAGGGACTTCTCGGAAAAGAAATCGACGTCGTGGCGGTAAATGATCTCGTCCCGGCAGACAACCTCGCCTATCTGGTGAAGTACGATTCAACCCAGCGGCGTTTCAATGGGACGGTCACCAGTGAAAAATCCTCCCCCAGCGTGCCAGAAGATGACACCCTCGTCGTCAACGGTCACAAGATCAAGTGTCTGGCCGTGCGGGAAGGCCCAGCCGCCCTCCCCTGGAAGGCTCTCGGCGTCGACGTTGTGATCGAATCGACCGGTCTTTTCACCGATGCCACCAAAGCCAAGGGTCACATCGACGCCGGCGCCAAGAAAGTCATCATCTCCGCTCCGGCCAAGGGTGAGGACATCACCATCGTCATGGGTGTCAATCACGAGAAATACGACAAGACCAAGCACCACATCATCTCGAATGCTTCCTGTACCACAAACTGTCTGGCCCCGCTCGTCCACGTCCTCCTCAAGGAAGGATTTGGCATTGAAGAAGGTCTCATGACCACCATTCACAGCTACACCGCCACACAAAAGACCGTGGATGGTCCTTCCAAGAAAGACTGGAAAGGTGGCCGCTCCGCCGCCATCAACATCATTCCTTCCACGACTGGTGCAGCCAAGGCCGTCGCCCTCGTTTGCCCGGAAGTCAAAGGCAAGCTCACGGGCATGTCCTTCCGAGTTCCCACCCCGACCGTCAGCGTCGTGGATCTCACCGTCAAGACCGTCAAGGAAACCTCCTACGATGAAATCTCCAAGGCCATCAAAAAGGCCAGCGAGACCTATCTCAAGGGTATTCTCGCATATACGAATGATGAAGTGGTCTCCACGGACTTTGTCGGGGACTGTCACTCCAGCATCTTTGATGCGGGCAGCGGCATCGGCTTGAACAGCAAGTTCTTCAAACTCGTCAGCTGGTATGATAATGAGTGGGGTTATTCCAATCGCACCGTCGATCTGGTCAAACACATCGCCAAGGCTGGTTTCTAAAAAACCGCCCTCATTTCAACCAATCAAGCTACAGAGGAAAACACCGTGCCTAAGAAATCGATCAAGGACATCGAACTGAAAAACAAACGCGCGCTCGTGCGTGTGGACTTCAACGTTCCGCTGGATGAGCGGGATGGAAAGATGGTCATCACGGATGAGACCCGGATCAAGGAGACTCTTCCGACGATTAAATACCTCGTCGAAAAGGGCGCGAAAGTGATCCTCTGTAGCCACCTCGGTCGACCCAAGGGAAAAGTTGATCCGAAGCAGAGCCTCGCTCCCGTCGCCGTCCGGCTCGGGGAAATGCTCAACATGAAAGTGGTCTTTGCCAAGGACTGCGTCGGCGCGGAAGTCGAAGCCCAGGCCAACGCCCTGGCTGCCGGTGAAATCCTTCTCCTCGAAAACCTCCGTTTTCATGCGGAAGAGGAAAAGAATGCTCCCGCTTTTGCCGCTCAGCTTGCCAAGCTCGCTGATGTCTACGTGAACGACGCCTTCGGTTCCGCCCATCGCGCCCATGCTTCCACGGAAGGCGTGGCCCATCTCGTAAAAGCTGCCGTTTCCGGTCTGCTCATGGAGAAGGAACTCCTCTTCCTTGGTGAGGAGTTGAAAAATCCCGCCCGTCCCTTTGTCGTCATCCTTGGCGGCGCAAAGGTGTCGGACAAGATCACCGTCATTGATTCCCTCCTCGAAAAGGCCAACACCATCCTCATCGGTGGTGCCATGGCCTACACCTTCTCTCTTGCCCTTGGCAAGAAAGTGGGCAAGTCCCTCTCCGAGCCGGACAAGGTTGACATTGCCAAGTCGGCACTCGAAAAGGCCAAGGCGAAAGGGGTTAAATTCCTCCTTCCGCTGGACAACTTCATCACCGAACAGCTCGATTTCGCAGGGCGGAAGATTTCCCCCGGCAAATTCACCAAGGTCGGCGAAGACATCCCGGACGGCTGGGAAGGTGTCGACATCGGGCCGGAAACCATTGCTGCCTATTCCAAGGAAATCGCCGCAGCCAAGACCATTCTCTGGAATGGCCCCATGGGGGTATTTGAAATCAAGGAATGCGCCAAGGGAACTTTCGCCATCGCCGAGACGATCGCCAAGAACACCTCGTCCAAGAGCATCATCGGTGGCGGTGATTCCGTCAAAGCCGTGAAAAAAGCCGGCGTGGCGGATAAAGTCACCTTCATCTCCACAGGCGGCGGTGCCTCCCTCGAATTCCTCGAAGGGAAAGTCCTCCCCGGCGTGGCAGCACTCAACGAAGTCTGATTTTTCAGACGCTTACCCAGGAAAAACAAATGTCTTTCATTCGAAAAAAACTGGTCGCAGGAAATTGGAAAATGAACAAGACCCGTCCGGAAGCCCGGTCGCTTGTTCAGGGAATTCTCGAAACCCTCGGTCAAAAATTTGGCGAGGTGGAAGTCGTCGTCTGCCCTCCTTTCACTTCCATTGCCGATGCGGTGGAGATTCTTGGCGGTCATTCGACCATGGCTATTGGCGCACAGAACGTGCATGAGAAACCCAATGGCGCCTATACGGGTGAAATCTCGGCCCAGATGCTCCGCGACCTCTACGTCCGCTGGGTGATCCTGGGACATTCCGAGCGACGTGAATACTTCGCCGAAACGGACGCGCTGGTCAACGCCAAGGCCAAGGCATGCTTCCCGGCAAGCCTGCGTCCCATCATCTGCGTGGGAGAAAAGCTCTCCGAGCGGGATGCAGGCAAGGTGGAGGCGGTTCTCACCAAACAGACCACCGGCTCCTGCGCGAATTTCACGGAATCGGAATGGTCGGATCTCGTCATCGCCTACGAACCCGTCTGGGCCATTGGCACGGGCCGCGTCGCCACCCCCCAGCAGGCTCAGGAAGCCCACAAGATCATCCGCAATGTCATCACCAAAATGGCTGGCGAAACAGTTGCACAAAAAGTTCGCATCCTCTACGGTGGTAGTGTGAAACCTGAAAATGCAGCCGAAATCCTCCACCAGCCGGATGTGGATGGTGCACTCATTGGTGGCGCGAGCCTGGAGGCTCGTTCCTTCGTCAGTATCATCAAGGCTGCGATATCTGAGAAAGCCTAGGCGTCCCCATGTTGTTCGACATCATCAAGTACACTCTTCTTTTTTTCCACGTCATCGCCTGCATCCTGCTCATCCTGCTCGTCCTCATGCAGAAGCCCCGCAGTGAGGGGCTTGGGGCGGCTTTTGGCGGCAGCATGACAGATTCACTCTGGGGGGCGCAGACCTCGGATGTCCTCATTAAGGGGACTGTCATTCTGGCTGGTTTTTTCTTTCTGGTCACCATCACCTTGGCCTCAATGGAAACACACAGGAACCATATGGTAAGTGAAGGTGAACGGCTTCGGGAAAGCCTCTCCGCGACCAATGCCGTATCCACAAACGAGCCAACCGCCACGAATGCAGTCATGCCTGTTTCCACGAATCAGCCAGCCGCAACCACAACCCCCGCAACCCCGGCTGTGACGAACGACGCTCCCGCCAGCACGAAGAAACCTGAGGAGCCTTCCAAGAAGAAGTGAAGGCCAATGGGGCGGGCTGTTTGATCGACTCTCCGTCTGTTGTCCGCCGCATTTTTTTCTGGCTTTATCTCGCTTGTCTCATTCTCAGCGGTTGCAACCAGCGGCCCGAAGGGGTCGATTTCATCTTCCTGAACGGGGCTGAACCGCAAACCATCGATCCAGCCCTGATCACGGGTCAGGCGGATGGGCGCATCGCCGGTGCGCTTTTTGAGGGACTGACCGCGCGGAACGCGCATGGAATTCCCGAGCCAGCCGTCGCCGAGAGTTGGGATGTCTCCCCGGATGGGAAACGGTATACTTTCCATATTCGCCCCAACCTTGTCTGGAGTAATGGCGATCCCCTTACGGCTCATGATTTCGAGGAGTCCTGGCGCCGGGTGCTGGAGCCGGAGACTCATTCCCGCTATGCGGAAATCATGTTCTTCATCCGCAACGCCGAGAAATACCAGTCGGGCCAAATCACCGATTTTTCCCAGGTGGGAATCCGGGCGCTGGATGATCTCACGCTTCAGGTGGATCTCGAAAATCCGACCACCTTCTTTCCCGATCTCGTCAGCTTCTGCACCTACCTCCCCGTTCACATGCCGACGGTCAAAAAATACGGCAAGGATTGGGTCAAGCCCGGCAACATCGTTTCCAACGGGGCGTACAACCTGATTGGCTGGAAGTTGAACGACCGCTTTGAATTTGAGAAAAATCCCCGCTACTGGCGCAAGGACACCGTCCATTTCCGGCGGATTGATGCTCTTTCCGTCTCCGATGCCTCGACCGCCTTCAATCTTTACTATCGGCATCAGGCCGACCTTATCATGGACAAGGGGCTGATTCCATCGGCTCTCATCGCCGACCTGCGGGAAGATCCCCATTCCGGCTTCCATGCCAATCCCTTTCTGGCGACTTACTTCTACCGCTTCAATGTGACGCGCAAACCGTTTGACGACGTCCGTGTGCGGAAAGCCCTCTCGCTTGCCATTGATAAAAAAAGGATCGTCGAAAAAATCACCTGCGCGGGTGAATTGGTAGCCGGTTCCATGACGCCGCCCGGCATCCCCGGTTATGAACCCCCGAAGGGCCTGGGTTACAATCCGGATGAGGCTCGCCGCTTGCTGGCGGAGGCAGGTTATCCCGGTGGAAAGGGTTTTCCTCGCATCGACCTGCTTTACAACAAGACGGAGCAGAACGAGGCGATCGCGACGGAAATACAGGCGATGTGGAAAAACACTCTCGGCATCCACGCCGAATTAAGAAATCAGGAATGGAAAACGTATCTGAAATCTCTCGACGATCTGACCTACGACGTGGCTCGTTCCAGTTGGGTGGGGGATTACGACGACCCGAACACTTTTCTGGATTGCTTCGTGACCGGACGCGGCAACAACCGCACGGGATGGAGCAATGCCGCTTACGACCGGTTTATGGCCGATGCGTGCGCCGAACCGGATGCGCAAAAGAGGTTTTCGCTGATGCAGCAGGCCGAAAGCCTGCTGGTCGAGCAGGAGGTGCCGATCATCCCCCTTTACTTCAATGTCGGGATTGTCTTTTATGACGACAACCGCTTGGGCGGATTTTTTCCGAATGTCGTGGATGAGCATCCGCTGAGGGAACTTTACTGGAAACCGTGATGCTGCGTTTTCTTCTCAACCGCCTGTTGCAGTCTCTCCTCGTGTTGTTCGTCGTGGTGTCGGCCACCTTTTTGCTGATGCGGATTGCTCCGGGCAGCCCCTTTAGTTCGGAAAGAAAACTCCAGCCCGAAGTGGAGCAGCGGTTGATGGAAAAATACGGGCTGAACGGCTCACTCACCTCTCAATTCGGGCGGTACTGGTGGCACTTGTTGCACGGCGATCTGGGTGACAGCACGGTGAACCTGCACTGGAGCGTGTCGGAAATCATCGCACAGGCTTTGCCGCACTCCCTTCTTCTCGGCACGCTGGCCTTTCTCCTCGCCATGGGGACGGGAGTCGTGGTGGGAAGTTACGCCGCCGTTCATCACAATACGTGGAGGGATCGCTGTGCCATGTTTCTGGCGCTGCTGGGAATCTGTCTCCCCTCGTTTGTGCTCGCCCCTCTGGCGATTCTTTTTTTCTCGATCAAGATTCCCCTTTCCCCTCCCGCCGGATGGGCCACCTGGGGACATGTTGCGCTTCCGGCCATTTGTCTGGCTGCACCGTATGCGGCGTACTGCGCGCGGTTGATGAGAGGGAGCATGCTGGAAACTTTGAATCAGGATTTTATCCGCACGGCGCGAGCCAAAGGGGTGAACGAGCTGACGATCATTTACCTGCACGCGCTGAAGGTGGCTCTGCTGCCGATTGTCAGTTTCTCCGGCCCGTTGGCAGCCAATCTTCTCACGGGCAGTCTGATTATTGAAAAGGTGTTTCAAATCCCCGGCATCGGCCAGTACTTCGTCAACAGCGTGCTGAATCTCGACTGTTTTATGACGGGCGGGGTGGTCGTGGTCTATTGCACGCTTCTGGTCACCCTGAATTTTGTTGTCGATGTGCTGTACCGCATCCTCGAC
>Ga0187810_10000233_pt1 | contig 23984 bp, 19 predicted proteins | sample NC_wetland_sal_i_9_FD_132963 | JGI IMG/M metagenome (GOLD analysis project Ga0187810, IMG submission 132963) | Wetland sediment microbial communities from Neuse River Estuary, North Carolina, USA - ASW_5 | ecosystem: Environmental > Aquatic > Freshwater > Wetlands > Sediment | place: USA: North...
GAGAGCGGGGTGTGCCCGAACTCCTCGCGGAATTTCCGCGAGGGCTTTTTCTTGCGCTTGCGAATCCTGCTGTGGTCTATCACCACGTCGTGCTCGTAGGTCTTGCCGTCAATTTCGATTGAGCCGAAAGTGAATCTGCCGAAGTTCATCGCTGTATACCGGTTGAAGCTTATCACTCGCCGAGGGTCGCACAACCGCAATTCAGCGCTGGGCAGGCAGAGCTCGAAGGGATGCCCTTGACGGACGGGCCCAAGCTGATTCTTTGAAGGCAAATATGTTCAAAAGAATTCTGTGTCCGATCGATCTCGCGAAGCTGTCAGCGGCGGCTCTCGAAATCACGAGCGTACTTGCCGAACAGAATCACGCGACCGTTTCGCTCGTGCACGTGGTTCAATCTCCCCTGCCGCGCCCGCTGGAGCCGGTTCCTGATTGGGAGCGAACCGTAAAGATAAGACTCGGACGGCTCGCGCGAAAGCATTTTGGAGATCAGGCGCGTTGGGACACCCTCATCCTTCGCGGTGATCCGGCCCAAGCGATAATGCAGGCTGCTGATGAACTCGCCGCAGACCTGATCGTGATGGCAACGCATGGACATAAGGGTATCAATCGTCTACTTCTCGGAAGCGTCGCTGAGCGGGTGGTGCGCGAGTCGCCGATACCTGTGCTCACTGTCCGGGCAGGCGGGCAATCCGCGGTTAATCGAACCCGCCAAGCGATCGGCTCGGACTAGGTCCTGAGGAGGCGCGCCTCAGGCCCGCGATGCCTTCGCGGACGATCTAGACGATCTAAATGAGGCACAGGGAATGCACGCGAACAGGCTCTCGTCCTTTAGTCTCGATCGAGTGGGGGACCAGCGGTAGAATATTGTTCGCCGTGTAAATCGCCATCGGTTCGACTCGCGGAGGTGGGAGGATACAGACCACGACGTCTGAAAATCAGCGCGGACTCCTGGTTCCGGTCGCGAATCCCGACGCGGTTGCGGGGCTCCTGTCGATTGCCTTCGCGGCCAATGAACCCAATGACCCACCTCCACGCGTGCTCGCGCTGGTGGACCGCCCGCCCAGCGCGCCCGCGCAAACGCCCCGAACAAAAGAAGGAACTGCACCACCGACCACTGCATTGCTGGCAGCGGTCCAATACGCTTGCGCGAAGGGCGTGACGATCGGGGCGCAGGTGTCGTGGTCCGACGATCCGGCACTGGACATCATCACCGTAGCTCAGGAAGCTGGGGTCGCCTGGATCCTGGTCGGCTATCATCGCGCCCTATCGGGCAGCAACACGACGGGTGGCGTCGTGCAGGAGGTCTTTGCCAAAGCCAAAGCGCTGGCCGTCAACGTCGGCGTCTTCATCCAAGGGACCGATCGTCCCATCGAGCGAGTCTTCGCTGCAGTTGATTCAAGCCCGGATGGCCGAGCGAGCCTCGCCCTCGGTGTGCGCATCGCGCAGGGGAACAAGTGCAAGCTTCGTGCGCTTCTCCTGACGAAACGCATGCCAAAAGATGCGGAAGACGTCTTGCTCGACATGGCGCGCGATGCGCGCGCTGAGATGGGAGAAGGGTTCCACGCCGATGTCCTTACAGAACGCAGCCTGCGTCAGCTATTTAAGCAGGCACCCGGACAATTGCTGATCGTCGGGAGAAAATTCGCTGACGAGGTCGGATTACCCTTGGACGAAGTCCCAGCTAGCCATCGTTGTGTAATCCTTGTTCAGGGCGCCGATACCAACCCTTCAGAACCTCTCCAGTGACTTGACGGCCAACGAGCAGGGAGCGCTCGTAAAGATGCCGACTAGGAACTGGGCCAACATGTATTGTTCCCGGTCATGTCATTGACAGCTATGATCTTAATGTGAGAAGCAAGGCATGAGGTCCGCCGGGCAGGTCGTTGCATCGGCGCGCTAGCCTCCCGGGTCCAGGCAGATACTATGCCATGAAAATCGGGGCGACCGCTAATCAATGTGTCGGGAGAAACGAGCGTGGGAAGCATCAGCGCGGTTGACGAAAAGATCGGTCGCAAGTTCTATCTGGACGATCCAGACGATCTTCAGTCTGGTGACAAGGTGGTGTTCCTCTTGAGCCTGCACGGGGGTGGTTCGGTCGGCTCCTGGCAGCGCGCCTACTTCCCGGCTTTCCAATACAAGGAGAAGTATCGTTTGGTTATCGCCACGCCATCTGCGGCTACCAAGGTCCCGGCGCGGCGGTGGGTGGGGGAGGCGGATGACGCCCACCTGCACAATATTGTGAACTATGTATTTGACAAGTATGGAAAGGACAACATCGCCTCGTTCTGGCTCATCGGTCATTCTCAAGGCGGCATGACCGCGAACCGCCTTCTGCGCGATGACAAGTTCTTCAAGGACCGAGTCGACGGCTGGCTCAGCCTCTCTGGCGGGCGGATCGGGCCAATCGAGCTTCCGGCGTCCTTCTTCGTGCCCGTGCGTGGCCCACTACCCCCAATGCCGGGCCAGGGGAGCGACGCACCCCGCCCGGGCCGCGCCTTGCCGCCTGACTGTGACATCTCATTCATTTTCGCGACGGGCGAGCATGAGATGGTCGCCCTGCCAGCGACTTCGCCATGGGCCGATAAATACGGGGCCGGCCCACGGGTGAGGTTGGCTGATGTGGTTGATGACAAGCCCGGCCAAATCTATGACACCACTCGCGAAGGGAAGTCGACCCCAGCCTGGGGTCTGTCGCCCCGGCCAGGGACGGCTCAGGTATACCTCTACCCAAAAGCCCGAGACGGACGCCTGATCGCAGACGTCGTGCGCCTTGATAAGGGCCACACCGAAGGACTGGAGCCAAGGATTACTGAAGAGCTTATCAAGATGATGGTCTCGGCACCCGGCGGGAAGGCCCGGAGCAGCTAGGAGACGGCGCGATAACTTTGACTTTCAAGGAACCCCGATTATTGTCCCGGTAACTTAGCATAGGACAATCCGGTCGAGCCGAGATTGGACCCCGGGCTATGAGGAGTGAATTCTTATGGCGGCGCAGCTCAACACCTACGCTTGCCCTACCTGTAAAGGTCCGCTCACGCACGGCGGCCTGGCATTCGATTGCCCTGCGTGTCAGGTCTCCTATCCGATCGTCGATAGTATCCCGGATTTCACCGGGAAGGACCGGATTTCAAGAATCAACCCGGCCTTGCGCATGATGGACTCGCCCCTGATTGGGCGACTGTACGAGACCAAGCTCTGGTATCCGGTGGTCCTGAGAATCATCGGCGGAAGCAAGGCGCCGTCCTTTGAGCAACTCATGGATAAGGTTGGGGCGATAGTGGCGGCGCAAAGCGGAATGGTCCTGGACGTCGCCTGCGGGCCGGGCACGCTGGGACGCCGGGTCGCGTCTCCGACAAGAACTGTGTTCGGGGTTGACATTTCGTGGAGCATGTTACGGCAGGGCGCCGCCTACGTAACTCAAGAGGGCATCGGCAACGTCCAATTCGCGCGCGCAAGTGCGGACGCATTGCCTTTTCCCGACGCGTTCTTCAACCTCGCTCTGTGCGGTGGCGCACTCCATCTGTTCCCGGACACGGTCGCTGCCCTGCGCGAGATTGCCCGCGTGATGAAAACGGGCGCGCTCCTGGCGGTGACGACCTTTGCGCCTGCACGCGTGGGTATCCTGCGCTTCGAGGCCATTCGCAAGAATATCCAGAGGTTCGGCGGGCGGCTCTTTGAGCTGCCGCAGCTCGACGGATACTTGACTCAGGCAGGATTCGAGGGCTTCAGACCGCAGCTCGACGGCTCCGTTCTGACTTTTGGAGCGCGCAAGCGAGCGTAGCTGCTTGATCTCCAGCTTGCCGACTCGGGAAGTGGTTTATTTTTTTCGATGTTGGTACACTGCCCAAGCGGGGTGGAGCAGTCTGGTAGCTCGCCGGGCTCATAACCCGGAGGTCGAAGGTTCAAATCCTTCCCCCGCAAATGTTCCTTACTTTTGGGCAAGATTCAGCGATCGAGCTCGCGGCTTCCAACGAACCCCCACCGCAGGGAATTTTGCAAGTCAGCGGAAAAGGCGTGTCAAAACATTGAGTTTTGGCAGCAATTGAGAAAAAGCGGGCACGCTAAACTCGCCCCCTGGCAGGGGGGTCCGGTCGACTCGCGAGAAGCTCCCCCCTCAGCGGACATAGGTGACACAACGCCCAAACTGACCGCGATGGATGAGTACTTCGTCCATCAGATCCCCGAGCCGCTGCCGAATGTAGTGACCTGCCACGACCATTGGCGCGAGAGTCTGCTCTCCGTGTTCCACCCCCGCGAGCGACTGGGCGACGTTATCATCCTGACGCTCGCGCATTTTCCTGGGCGCAGCGAGATGGACAGCCTCCATCTCGGCCGCATTGGCGACGTCGCCATCTTTGCCCGCCACGCACGGGCCGTACGAAACGTTCGAGACCCCGCCGCGGCATGTGAACTTGCCGACAGATATAAAGGGCTTGACGCATTGGCTCGGCAAGCGCCTGCCCTGGAAGTGAAAGGATGAGGCCGGCCGACAGTGAGGTACCCGGTGGCGAGCCGCTTCAACTTCGCGCAAGCAGGTTCATCGCGTTACCACTTTCGATCGCGAGTAGATCGCCAGCACTCAAGAACCGGCTCGAATTCAGCTCCCTTATCATCTGCGCCGCCGCGGCTTCTGGCATGAATGGATAGTCGCTGCCGAATAGAATGCGGGAGGAATCGACAACTGTAAGTAAAGAGGCGAGTGAGTTGTCACCGGACGCGCCGGCTGTATCGTAGAAGAGTTTTTGCAACGACGCGATAAAATCGCCTTTCGGCTCGCCTGCTCTCTGCAGTTTCATTCGCGAAGCGGCTCCTGCGATGCGTCTGGCCAGAAACGGCAGAGTCCCGCCGGCGTGCGGTACGATGATCCGCAAATCGCGACAGCGTTCCAAGGTTCCGCTCATCACAAGGTTCGTGACTGCGCGCGTGCTGTCGAACGGAAATTCAATTATTGGACGAGGGAGTCCAAGCGCTATATGTTCCCAGCACGGCGGCGAAGTCGGATGGATAAATACGATCGCTCTGTGGCGGTTGAGCTCGTCGAATACAGGGTCGAACTTCGCGTCTCCGAGATAAACGCCGCCGTAGTTCGTCAACATCACGAAGCCATCGACCTTGAGCGCACCCAGTGCGTAATTGATTTCCTCGAGCGCCGCGCCGACATTGGGCAGTGGCAGACTCGCAAATGTGCCGAAGCGCCCGGGATGGTCCTTGCCGGTTCGGGCTGCGAACTCATTGACTGAGCGGGCAAGGCTGCGCGCCGCCTCGTCGTTCCCAAAGTGAACGCCGGGCGACGATACCGAAAGGATCGCGGTGGCGATGCCTTGCCGATCCATCATCTCAACCGCAATCCCCGGTTCCCACTCTGGCATGAACCGCATACCGTCAGGCAAGGCCTTAAGCGCCGCGATCGCTGTCTTGAGATATCCCGGCGGCAGAAAGTGAGCGTGAACGTCAATCCGGCCGTTGGTCTTGGACTCACTCGGCATTATTATTCCCGGGCGTCGTTCGACATATACACCACACCGTCACAGGACGATTTCCCGTTTTGAGCTGCCGAGCAGAAAACCGCCGACTGCGCGCGCCAGCGGGTCCGGCCCCATATAGGCATGCGCCATCGCCGCTTGCAGATCCTGAAATCTCTGCTGCAGCGGATGATCCAGAAACACCGCCCGTCCGCTCGCGACGCGAAACAAATCGCTGATCGCCTGAGCCACCAGTTCGCTTCCCCGGTTGATGCGCCAGCGCACTTGCGCTCTTAGCTGCATCGGCACCGGTTCGCGCGCCTCGGCCATTTGCCACAACTCGAGCGCGTCAGTGCGCATCCGCGTCTCCGTCACGTCGACATACCACAGCGCTTCCGCGAGCCGCTGCTGTGTCAGCGCGTCATCAGCCGCGCGTCCGCCGAAGCTGAGTGTGCGATTGCGGGTCTGCTCAATCCAGCTATACACAAAACCGTGCGCTATCCCGAGCACTGAAGCGGCCAGTGCCATGTGAAACACCACCGACCACGGAAGCCGATACAGCGGACCGTCATTCAGTTTCTGGCCTGCGAGCGGCAGATTCATTCCATAATCGATATGTGACTGGGATCGATAATCCGGCACGAAAGCGTTTTCGACCACGATGTCCTTGCTGCCCGTGCCCTTGAGACCTGCTACATGCCAATTGTCGTCGATGCGATATTGATCGCTCAGCAGCAGAAACGACCTGAATTCGGGCACCGCTTTACCCATTACGTCGCCGGTTCCGCAAATCGCCCCCAGCATTACGCCCCGGCAGTGATCGCATCCTGACGAGAACGACCATCGTCCGGATAATTTGTACCCGCCCGCGACCTTCTCTGCTTTGCCGGTCGGATTGTATGACGACGAATGCATCATCGCCGGGTCCTCGCCCCACATCTCGTGCTGCGCCTTCTCATCGAACAGCGCGAGTTGCCACGGATGCACCGCGATAACGCCGGCGACCCATCCCGCCGACGGCGACACCCGCGCGATCTCCATGATCGCGTCTACGTACTCAAGGAGCGAAACTTCGCCGCCGCCCCATCGCGCCGGCTGTAGCGATCTGACAAAGCCGCCTTCGAGCAACAGCTTCCATGTGCGATCGCTCAGACGGCGAAGGCTGTTGTCTTCGGCAACGGTCTCGGCGAGCTGGGGCGCGAATCGTTTGGCGTTCTCAACCAGGTTGGGCAATGCCATAGAGTCTCCTTCGACGAAGCTAAAGCGCGGCTCCCTCGGGCCGCATGACAGCTTCGATCGCGCCGATGCGATCGATTTCGACCCGAACCCGGTCCCGCGGCTTAAGCCATCGCGGTGGACGCATCGCCAGCCCCACGCCGCCCGGCGTACCGGTGAAAACTACATCGCCAGGCTCCAGCGTCATCGCCCGGCTCAGATGCGCAATCTGATCGTAAACGCTGAAGACCAGGTTCCCGGTATTCGAATTCTGCCTGAGCTCTCCGTTGACCAGGCATCGAATGCCCATCGTATGTGGATCGCCGAGTTCATAGGCGGTGACGATCCATGGCCCAATCGGAGCATGGGTGTCGAAGGACTCCCAAGCACCCACTGAGGCGTCTGCATCTGCCAGTCGCGAACGGAAACATCGTTGCCAGCCCGAGGAACGATTCACAAGTCTGCACTTCATCGTCGCATCCTGCCAGAATGAGCAATTCGCCACACACAGGGTTTCGGTAGGGACAGCTTCAGCTCCGTGCGCTACGGTCGTGCGCGATCTGGTCTGCGAATTTCGGTCCAGCATAGTTAAGGTTTTGTATTAAGCATCCCGAATGCGTTCGGCTGCATCTGATGTCCGTACATGTCGCCGGCAAAGTATTCCGACTGAAAGGTGGCCGAACGCGCACCCCAGCCATACTCGATCATCCATCCCGAGGGATTGTGGAAGTAGAACGAGAACATGTGGTCGTTCGAATGCTTGCCGGGCGTGATCGCCACCGGGACCTTGTTCTTGCAGACCAGGTCATAGGTCATGCCGACGTCGTCGAGGTTGTCCACTTCGATCATCAGATGATTGATTCTGCGATCGGCGCTGGGGATGCCGAAGGCGACGCTGTGATCGCGCTCGTTGCAATGCATGAACACTATTACCATCGCCTGCTTGCCGCGGCCGAACTTGTACTCGACACCGCCGCGCATCCCGAGCAACGCATAGAAGCGCTGGGCCGCATCGACGTCGCCCTCGCGGATGATCGTATGCCCCATGCCGCCGGCGCCAGTCTTGAACCGGCCGTGCATCGCGCGTCCAGGATGGAACGGCTTGCTGAACTGCGTCAGCGGGCCGTGGAAGATCTCGATCGGGTTGCCGCCGGGATCGTCAAGCTTGAGGACTTCGAGTACGCGGCGCTCGTCGGCTTCGTCGGCGGAGCCGACGCGGAACTTGATTCCGGCTTCGGAGAGCTGGCGTTGCATCTCGGCGAATTCGTCGGCGCCTGCGACGCGGAACCCAAGGTACGCGAGGTCGTCGGTGCCGTCGTTGTGCATGATGATCCGATGGTGGAGATAGTCCATGCGCAGGTAGCATCGATCGGGCTCGCCTTCATCGGCTAGCTCGAAGCCGACGATATTGGTGGCGAAGTCCTTCCACGCGGCGAGGTCTTTGACGCCGATGCCCATGTAGCCGAGTTCTGTCACGTGAGCCATGTTCGTTTCCTCCGAGCGCTTGGCAGCATTTCTATCGTGCATCGTTGCGGACCCAATCGGAGCCCAGTGCGACGCGGCGCACCGAGTCTGTGTCGGTCGGCTGATGTCCAACTCGATGAGCGGGCGCAGGCGCTTCGACGACCTTGTTCGACAAGCGTCCTAGCCCGCTGACCTCGACTTCGACAAGGTCCCCGACGTTCATAGGGCGCGAATTCTTCGGCGTACCCGAGAGTATGATGTCGCCGGAGAGGAGGGTGATGAATCGCGAGAGGTCGGCAATGATGTAGTCGATCGGGAAAAGCATTTCCGAGATCGCACCCTCCTGCGCGACCTTGCCGTTGATGTACGTACGCAACGTCGATTTGCGAATGTCCACGCCGCTCACGATTCCCGGACCGATCGGGCAGAAGCCGTCCTGTCCTTTCACTCGCAGCATCGATCCAGCGTCGGTGTCGCGATAGTCCTGGCATCCGACGTCGTTGGCGGGCGCGAAACCGGCGACATAATCCCATGCCTCTTCGCGACCGATATTGCGCGCCGGCTTCCCGATGATGACCCCGACCTCGCCTTCGTAGTTGAGATACTTGTGCCCGGCCGGACGGCAAAGGACGCCGCGGTGAGAGTTGAGCGCTGTGACAGGTTTCTGGAAATAGGTGGGCGTCTCGAGCATCGGCGCTTTGAACTCGACCCGTCGTGAATCGTAGTTCAAGTGGATGCACAGAATCTTGGTCGGGTCGCACGGAGGCAGGTAGGTCGCCTCGGCATCGGCGATATTGCGGCCGTCGCCCAGAACCAGTCGATCGCCGACGGGACGCACCCATTTGGGCTGTCCCTCGTGCAGAATTCGCCGCCATTCGTCTCTGGGTCCGTCTAGTACGCTCATTGGCCATTTCTCCGATTACTCAGTAATCAATGCCGCGGTGCCGCTTAAGCAAACGATCCTTTGAATACCGCGATGTTCTTGACGTCGCAGAAAAAATCAAAACTCCATGTCCCGCCTTCGCGTCCGATACCTGAATTGCGCGCGCCGCCGAACGGAGCCGCGAGCTCGCGAACGAAGAAGCAGTTCACCCACACCGTGCCGGCGGTCACACGCTTGGCTATTCGCATCGCGCGCTGCTCGTCGCGGCTGAAGACCATCGCGGCGAGCCCGTAATGCGTTCCGTTGGCGAGTTCGATCAGCTCGTCCTCGTCGCGAAACGTCTGCCACGTAAGGACGGGACCGAACACTTCGCGCTGCACGATCTCCATGTCTTGCCCGACGCCTTCGAGCAGCGTGGGCTCGAAGTACAACTCGCCGACGCTCGACCGCTTGCCTCCCCAAATCGGTTTGACGCCGGACTTGAGCGCGCGATCGACGAAGCCTTCGACGCGCCGGAAATGTTCCGGCGTGATGAGCGGACCGACGCGCGTGCTTTTCTCGCGCGGATCGCCAACCGTCATATGTCCGACAGCGGCGCGAAACCTGTTTTGGAAATCGTTGGCGATCGAAGCGTCAACCAGCAGGCGCGTCCCCGCGAGGCAAACCTGACCGGCGTTCATGTACTGTCCCGCTGCGGTCTGCGCGGCCACGTCAAGGTCGGCGTCGGCGCACACGATGTACGGCGACTTGCCGCCGAGTTCGAAGCTTACTGGCGTCAGCGACCGCATAGTCGACTGCCCGATCAATCTCGCGGTATCGGTCGAGCCGGTGAAGCTCAGGCGGTCGATATCGGGATGCGCGGCGAGCGCAGCGCCTGCCTCTTCGCCGATACCCTGCACGACGTTGAGCACGCCCGCCGGGATGCCGGCCTCGGTGGCGAGGTCGGCCATCATCGAGCAGGTTAGCGGTGCCCACTCGGGCGGCTTGACTACGACCGTGTCGCCCGCTGCCAGAGCAGGCCCAACCTTCCAGGTCGTGAGCATGAGGGGTCCGTTCCACGGCGTGATCAACGCCGCGACTCCGGCCGGATCGAAGCGCACATGATTGACGACCTCGGGCGAATCGATTCGATCGTGTCCCAGTTTCAGCGCCCAGTCGGCGAAGAACTCGATGTTTTGCGCGGCGCGTGGAATCACCCGCGCCAGATTGCCCATCAGCAACGATCCGTTGTCCGCAGTCTCGACGGCCGCGAGTTCTTTTACGTGATCGCGAATCGCCTGCGCGAACTTTTTCAGAATGCCATGACGTCCATCGGGTCCCAGCTGCGCCCAGGCGGAAAATGCACGCAGCGCGGCAGCCACTGCCGCATCGACTTCGTCTGCGCCACCTGCGCTGACGTCGGCGAGGTGCGCGCCGTCGATCGGCGAGCAATCTGCGAAACTACGCTTGGACCCGACCCGCTCGCCGTCGATGAAGTGCTCAGTCGATACATCGACTCCGGCTACTCTGGCACTGGTCATTTTATTGGCTCCAAAGATGTCGTCACGCCTTGCGCAATTCAGCGGCCGTTCGAGGCAGACCCATAATTTTGTGCTCGGAATCCACAGGACCGCACGCGTGGCGCGAGGCCAGCCCCAGCAATTCATCAACGAGCCGTCGCGCCCGTTCCTTTGGCGCGAGCGCGTGCGCCAGCTGATAATTGCGCGCGCCCGAGGCGAGGTAGAAACGCTCGTACAATTCGTTGCGGCTCGCCAAAGCACTGCCGACGAAATCCCACGCCAACCGGAAGATGCGCGCGCGCTCCTCAGCGCCGATACCTCCGGCGCCGTGCAGGTAACGCTCGATCAGCGGGCGAAGCTTCGGATCGGCCAGCTCGGCCTGTGTCGGCGCCGCGAGCAAATTATGCGATCCGATCAGCGTGATAATCTCGGCGACGCGCGGGAACCACGTAGGCAGCGCGGCGCGCAATGCCGCCAGCGGACCTCCGTTCGGAAACCAGACGCCGTTGCCGTAGTCGAACGCCTCGACCTCCGCGCTGTGGATTGCGGCGCGCGCGAACTCAACGTACGCCCAGATCTCGCCGAGCATCTGATTGGTCGCGGGCGAACGGTCGTTGATCGCGTCGGCCATGCGAGTCGCTAGGCCATAAGCGAACTCGAGTTTGGTCTGGGCCCGAATCATCGTCTGCTGCATGATGTTCGGGTACCAGCCAGTGGTCATTACGGTGTTATAGGCGACGCGATTGGCGTCGATGAAGATTCGATCGCGCGGCACCTCGACGTCATCGAAAATCACGAACGCGTCCTGCTCGTCGAAACGGCTCGACAGCGGACGGTCAAAGAGATTGGCCGCCGCCGTCGAGCAGCTGTCGCGGCAGAGGAACTTCAGTCCCGGCGTGTCCGTCGGAATGCAAAACGAGAGTGCGTACTCGTCGGTACCGTCCATCAGAGGTATCGATGGATACACCGCGATTTCGTCCGCGAAGGGCGCCAAGGTCGCGAGGATTCGCGCGCCGCGCACGACGATCCCGTGCGCTGTGTCCGCAACCTTGTGCAGCGCGACCTGATTGCCCGGCTCCGGCACGTCGCCCTTGGCCTTGTCGATGGTCGGATGAATAATCGTATGCGTTAGCGAGATGTCCCTGCGCGCGAGGAACTTCTGGTAGGCGACTAGGTTCGAGGCGCCACGCTCGTTGCCGTTGACCGTCCACTCTTCGGCGCGTCCGGCGAAACCAGCGAAGGTCACGTTCATGTAGTCGGGCGTCCGTCCCATCAGCCCGACGGTAAATTCCGCGATGGTCTCGATGCACTTGTGACGCCGCTCGAGGTCGGCGAGCGAGCGCGGGATCATATGACTCACGTTGATCGGCTCGCCGGTCTCCGAGTCGGGCATCAGGCAGACGTCGTGCGCCTGATGCTGCAGGTCGAAAATCTGCGCGATTGTATTCGCCGCCCCGGCGAAAGCGGGGTGCGATACGATGTCGGTCACTTTGTCGTCGCCGACCCAGATTTCACGCGGCTTCGATAATCCATCGAGAAACTCGCGCCCGGTACGTGCTGCCATCAGCGCCCTCCTCGACGATCGCATCAGCGATCTTCGTCGCGATTACTTCCTGGAATCGCGCCTTCGACCTACTCGGCGAAGATCAGCACCGGCGCGACCACGCGTCAAACGCGCGAGTCTTCCCCTTTTCTGCTGCGGCTCCTCAAAAGCTCCGTCCACAAAGCGCTTAGCCAACGCAACGGACTGATCTTGGCAACCGCCCTATACTGCGAGGAGGGGTGCGGTGGGGAGCCACCCTAGCTGAGTTGGTAGAGCAGCTGATTCGTAATCAGCAGGTCGCCGGTTCGAATCCGGCGGGTGGCTCCAGAAATCTATGTGCGGCGAATTGCTGATTTCTGCGGAAAATCAGAAATTCGCCACACACAGGTTAGTCTCACGCGATCGAATCGGCCAGCCAACTGGCGCGCGAATGTACTCTTGCCCGCGCCCTGCGCGTCGTTGATTAGAAAGATCGCTCCCGCGTGCGCACTGGTCGCACTACTCAGTTTCGACGGAGCAGCAAGCGCGCCCGCATGGCCGCCGATACGATGATTCTTCTGCAGCGCGCCTACCCGCCGTTCAGCTTCCCGCGCGCGAAGCGAGGCCGTGAATGGCGTCTGCTATCTGCCCGTACAGTGCGACCGTCAGGTCGTGTCCCATCCCTGGTATCTCAAGCAGCTCGGCGCCCTTGATGTTCGCCGCGGTGTCGCGGCCGCCCTGCACGGGCACCAGTGGATCGTCGAGCCTGTAAATTACCAGCGTCGGCGCCGTGATCTTCTTGAGCTCGGCGCGGCGATCGCCAGTCATCATCACGGCCGCTATCTGGCGCGTGAAGCCGGCCGGATAGTTCGAGCGCTTGACGTCGGCCTCGATATTCGCCCGCAGCGTTTTCTCGTCGGCGGGATAGGCGGGACTTCCGATCACGCGCGCGGCCGCTCTCGCGATCCAGAGGGCCTTCCAGTAAATCTAAAGGGAACGCACCTCTGATCGTCATCGGATGAGATCTCTGGAAGGCACAGTAGGTCATGCAGAAGCTCCTCATTGCCAATCGGGGCGAGATCGCTGTTCGGATCGCGCGGGCGGCGGCTGACCTGGGGATCAACTCAGTCGCCATCTATTCAGAAGACGATGCCGCTTCCCTGCACGTGCGCAAGGCGGATGAGTCGATTGCGCTGACTGGGCGCGGGCCTCGCGCGTATCTGGACATCGAACAGATTGTCGAGCTGGCGAAGAAGGCCGGCGTCGACGCCATCCATCCAGGCTACGGGTTTCTGAGCGAGAACGCGGCCTTCGCCCGCACGACCGAGGCTGCCGGCGTCACTTTCGTCGGGCCGACGCCTGAAACGCTTGAGGCGTTTGGCGACAAGGTCAGGGCCCGAACGCTTGCACAGTCCTGCGACGTTCCGGTGTTGGAGGGCGTCGGTCCGGTGGACGCAGCGGCCGCGCGAGCGTTCTTCAGCGACCTGCCCCACGGCCGCTTCATGATGATCAAGGCGGTCTCCGGCGGCGGAGGGCGGGGAACGCGCCTAGTCCGCGATTCCGGGGCCATAGAAGAGGCGCTTGATCGCGCGGCGTCGGAAGCGGCGTCCGCTTTCGGCGATCCCGCGCTTTATGTCGAGGAGTACCTGCCGCACGCCCGCCACATCGAGGTTCAGGTCATCGGCGATGGCGTTTCGGTGAGCCATCTTTGGGAGCGCGAATGCAGTCTGCAGCGTCGGCATCAGAAGATCATCGAGGTTGCGCCGAGCCCCGGTCTGCATCCTGACCTGCGGCGGCGGATCCTGGACGCGGCCGTCCGGATGGCGAGGGCGGTTTCCTACCGTGGGCTGGGAACACTGGAGTTTCTGGTGCCGGAGGACGGGAACTGCTTTTGCTTCATCGAAGGCAATGCTCGGCTCCAAGTGGAGCACACTGTCACGGAGGAGGTGCTCGTTCTGGATCTCGTGCGCGCGCAACTCGAGATCGCGCAGGGCAAGAAGCTTGAGGCCCTCAGCCTCGATCAGGCGAGCGTGCCGCAATGCCGCGGCTTCGCCATCGAGGCCCGGGTCAACCTGGAGTCCTTCGCGCCCGACGGGACCGTGCGCCCCGGCGGCGGCCGGCTGACCGCTTTCGAGCCGCCCATGGGGCCAGGCGTTCGCACCGATACCTATGGCTATGTCGGGTACCAGACCAATCCCGCCTTCGATTCCCTGATCGCCAAGATCATCTGCCATTCGCCGTCGCCGGACTTCGGCGACGCCGTGCGGCGAGCACGCCGGGCGCTTGGGGAGATGAAGGTGGCTGGGGCGCCGACCAATCTGCCCTTCCTGATCGCGTTGCTGGAAGATGAGAGGGTCGCCGCCAACGCCGTCTACACCGGTTTCATCGACGCCAACGCCGAAGCCATCCTCGGCCGGGCGCAGGGCGCCTCGAGCACCGCGGGCGGAGAGGTTTCGCCGTCTTCGGGCTCGCCCTTGGCTGAAAGCGAACCGGCCGCAAGCCATCCTGCTCGGCTGCACCCCGCGGGACTTGAACCGCCGGAAGGCGCAGTGCCTATCAGGTCCCCCATGCAAGGGACCATCATCAGAATCAGCGTTGAGCTAGGCGAAGCGATCTGGCCTGGACGAACGATTGCCGTCATCGAGGCGATGAAGATGGAGCACGAGATCCGGTCGGAGACGAGCGGCTTGGTGCGGTTCGTCTGCCGTGCGACAGGCGAAGCAGTATTCGAGGGCGAACCCCTGCTCTTCCTCGAGGCGAGCGACGTCGAACCCGCAGCCGTCGGGGCGGAGGAATCCACACAGTTGGGGTCGCACCGTCACGACGCGTCGGCGGCCCGCGAACAAGCCCGCCGCTCCTGGCAGGATGACCTCGACGAGCTGCGGCGCCGTCAGGCCATGGCCGAGGCGATGGGCGGGCAGGAGGGCATCGCTCGCCAACACCGTCAGGGCAAGCTCACGGCGCGCGAACGGATCGCCGTCCTAGCCGATCCGGGCAGCTTCCAAGAGTTCATGTCACTCTCAGGAGACGCCACCTACAAGAACGGTCAGTTGACCGCTTTTACGCCGAAACCTTTCGTCACCGGCACGCTCACCCTCGACGGGCGCACCGCGTTTGTGACGGCTGGCGATTTCACGGTGCGTGGCGGTTCCGGCGGCCAGCGGGGCGGCATGGGACAGGAACTCTCGGTCACCCAGAGGGCCATCGAGTGGCGATTGCCCTATGTCCGCCTGCTCGATGCTGCGGGCGGCAGCGTTCGCACCTTCGAGGAGATCGGCCGCACCTACCTGCCCGACGGCAATGCCTGGACCACGCTGGAGGTGCAGGCGCTCTCGCTCGTGCCAACGGTCTCGGCGGTGTTGGGGTCGGTTGCGGGACTACCGGCGATCTACGCCTGCCTCGCCCACTTCAGCGTAATGGTGAGCGGCATCAGCCAAATCTTTCCCGGCGGCCCGCCAGTCGTGAAGGCGGCGCTCGGCGACGACATCACCAAGGAGGACCTCGGCGGCGATCGCATCCACACGCGGATCAGCGGCTGCATCAACAATCTTGCGCAGACGGAAGCTGACGCCTTCACGCAGGTTCGCCGGTTCCTCTCCTACCTCCCCGCCAACGTCTATGAGATGGCGCCGCGCGGCCCGACTGACCAAGAACTCTTCCAGGCGCAGGACGCGATCCTCGACATCATGCCGCGCAACCCCCGCCAGAGCTACGATGCGCACGAGCTGCTCCGCACCATCGTCGACCGGGATTCCTTCTTCGAGCTTTCGTCCCTGTACGGGCGAGCCCGGATCACGGGCCTCGCACGCATCGAGGGCTATCCGGTCGGGATCATGGCCAACAATCCCCGGCAAAACGGCGGCCTGACCGACGTCGCTGCCGGCTCGAAGGTAATGCAGCTGATCCAGCTCTGCGACACTTTCCACCTGCCCTTGGTCTCGCTGGCCGATGAGCCCGGCTTCATGGTCGGCATAGAAGCCGAGAAGCTCGGCATCGAACGGGCCGGCGCGAGGCTCGTGGCGACCGTGTGCAACAGCCGCACGCCTTGGATCACCGTCGTCGTCGGCAAGCTCTACGGCGTCGCCGGTCAGTGCCACCACCGACCTTCCGGCATGTTCCGCCGATTCACGTGGCCTTGCGCCAACTGGGGCTCGATGCATATCACTGGCGGAGTATCCGCTGCCTACCGGCGGGAGATCGAGGCGGCTCCCGATCCAGACGCGAAACGGCGTGAGATCGAAGCGCGATTGACCCAGTTTGCATCGCCGTTCCGCACGGCGGAGGCAACCGGCCAGGACATCATCGACCCGCGCGAGACCCGCGCCCGTATGGCCGAATTCGTTCGCGACGCTCAGCGCGTTCTAGCTACCCAACTTGGTCCGCCGCCGTTCCCCTACTTGCCCTGAGACGCCGCGCGCGCGGCGCTGCGGCCGACGCTCGCCGGCGGGAATTGGGTATGTGCCGATGACGCAATCCGCTTCGAGTCGGTAGAGCTCCGCCGTCGGAATGCTGAGAATGAGCGCTGAGTCGGTCGCAACGATGTACCAGGAGAAAATTGCAGACCGAAGATTTTTGGGGAAAGCGGGTATGAAAGTAAGATCGCGCCGGCCTCTCAGTCGCTTCATTTCGTCGCGCCGATCTTCTTCCGCTGCAACGTCTTCACCACGAGCGTAAAGCCGGTCCGATGTTGGCCGCTCGTCCCAGCGATCGCTCCAACGCTTGTTCGGCACCAGCTCGATGCTAAAAGGTCCGGCTTTCCGGCCTTCACGGTCGCCAACGCCGCCATAGCCAAGCAATTATCGGGTCGACTCGGTCACTCGCCTTCGATTTCCCGAGCCGGTAACCGCGACTGCTTTCGATCACCACCGTCTTTGCAACCGCCTGGCGCAAATCGTTAGCGGGATAACAGAGAAGCCGCCGGCACTTGATCAGTTCGAGAAGATTTCCCGCCATGAGCGAAAGATTCGCCGGCGTTTGTGGCCATTCGATCATTTTGACGCCGGCGCGAGTGAGGCGCTGTGCGAGACCTATACCCTGCCAGGGATCGAAGTACACGGACTGAAGGGCGAACCGAGATCGGCTATAACGGCGCGATCGACGATCCCATCATCTCAAAACTTAATCCACAGGAATTCATTGGTGGTTTTGAGCTCTCGGCGATAGGCTGCGGCCATGGCGACGGCGACAAGCAGCGGTCCCGCTCGCAAAGTGAATTTCCCTGATCCGCCCTGTAAATTCGGATCCACCAAAAGAATTCCCTGTTCGGCGATTTAAATTCCCTGTTCCGTTGAGTAGGGAATTTGCGAAAAAAACCTAAGCGGGCTTGGCTTTTTCGTCCCTCCGGCGCTCAGATCAAGGCCGAAATCGAAGAAACTCCCTGTTCTTTCCCTGTTTAAAAGGGAATTTGACGCGGAGACGGGTTCGCGACAGACTGCGTCATCCGCGTCCGGGGGTTCGCGTTCTCTGCAGAAAGCCCGAAATTAATTCGCGCGTTTTCTTCTGACCGAGGGGACCGCAAGCGCGCTCCAGAGCGGAGGAAGATCGACGCGGCGGGTAAGACCGATGACCGTGAGGTGGCCCTGGAGACCGTCAGAACGAGTTTTCACGATCGAGATCTCTTGAGTCGCCGGAGTCGGTCGGCGAATTTTGCACCTCGGGCTGCTTTCGCTTCAGTAAGAAATACTTGTCGGTGCCGACCGCAAAATCGGAGTCGATCAGATCGTAACCTTTGAAGAACGCCTGCACCTGGGAATAAACGGTAGGGCCGTCGATCTGAACGTAACGTTGATCGACCTGCTCGTTGAAAGCATCATTGCTATGCGAGAGATCCTGGTAAGAATCCGCATCGAAAAGATGCTGCGCCACGAACACCTTACCACCGGAACTTAGAGTCGATTCGATCTTCTCACTTAGGCTCTTGGTCCATACGCTCGACAAACCCGCGGGAATAACAAAATCATTAAGTATCAACACAGGAGGGTTGCGCTGCTGGGCGTTCAGAATATCGACCAGCAAATCATAGTTAATGTCTCCGTACCCGCCATCACCCAGGATAATGAAAATGTCATCGTTTCCAACGTGCTGGTCAATCGACCGCAACATTGGCTCGGGAAATTCCTGACTTCTGGCTCGATCAGTGTCGCGATTAAACCGTAGATTCCATCCGGAAATGATTAAAACGACGGCCGCGAAGACCAGCGAACTTCGTCGGGTCCTTAGGAGCATTCCAATGCATAGCAGTATCGGAAACAATCCGAACAGCCAGTACTGTGCGGTCGTTGCTTCCCAGGCAAAGGCGAACGCCCAACAGGCAAATACGGAATAGAAGCAGAGTGCGAATCGAGGATCGGTATGCAGCAGCCGTCTGAACGACTTGGCGCGTTCGAGCAACAAAATAGTCGTGGCCAAAGCCGCAACACCGACCAGTCCATAAATCCAAAGGTCTGTCGTAGCAGAGAGGTCAGACATCGCGGAGTGAATCTGATCGCTCTGCATAAGAGCTTGTGAGAATCCGATCGCGCTTCTGGCGAAAGACTTTGCCAACCCGAGGTCCAGTAACTGGGGTGGATGCAGGGTTAGTGCATAGAAGGTCGTCCAACGATAGAACGGATCGGCCGAGACTTGGTTCTTTATCCACAACACCCAAGCCAGGACATAAACCGCAAGTACTGCGACTGATACGCAGGCGCCCCAAACAAGGCCGCGGGCGAGTCTTCGAGCCGGCGTATCAGATCCGAAAAGCGAGAGTACGAGGACCCCAGGTACCACAAGCAGAATGATTGCCTGATGAAGCAGCGCTCCAATCCCCAGCGCGCAAGCTGCTATCCAGAGGCGCAACCCCAAAGGCGGGTTTCTGTTGTCCGAACACCAGAGGTAGAAGTAGATCAGAAGGGCGAGACAGGCCAAGGGATAGGGGTGGTTTTGAAGGCTGAGGTACCAAAACGCGGGGGAGAATGCGAGAAATAAAACAGCAGCGATGGTGTATAGCCTATCGGCGCCGCTCCTGCGCAACACTACATAAAAGACAGCAAGGGTTGCGGAGCTTATCAGAATCCCGAAAAGCTGAAATGGAATAGTGGTAGGGAAACCCGACGCGCGGGCAATCGTAGCCAGACCGATCTGTATTGGGTTCCATAGAATGTGATGCGGGTTGACGTTTTGCCAATGATCCGGTTGCATCGCATAGAAGCGATACATATAGCCGTCGTAGTCGAATAGGGGTGGCCGCGACGCCAGGTATATTAGTCCGCATACAACGCTTAGGAGGATTCCGGGTATGTTTCCGTTCAACGCGGAAGCCGCAGACCCGTGCCTGTAGAAACGGTTGCCCGCATCTGGGACAGATTTCTCGGCGGTGTCCGTAAGGGAGTGTCCCACTTTTACCTGGTTCGGGCAGTCGAGATGCGTTTTACCTCGATAGTCCGCTTATCACTTGAGTTGTGGTTCGGAAGTCTTCGGTACGCGTTCTTGGCAGACAGCGTTGATGTCCTGGACGCTGTATTTGGTATTGACGAACGCGCTTACGTCAACCCCACGGGCATCCGCAATCCGATCCAAAAAATTCAGCCGAGCTTCATCGGCGATGTTCGGATTAATCCGGTAAACGGGATCGGCGAGCGCTTGTTCGAGCGAGATGAATTCCACCCCCTGTGCGCGCCAATGCTTGAGAACTATATCCAACGTAAGCACGTCGAAGGAACCGTCATGAAGCAATAGAATCTGCGGGATTCTGCGCTTGAAAAGCGCTTTCGATTCGGCCTCCGAGTCGCGCAGATGAAGGTCGGCGCTCTCGGCAACGTGATCCTTCATCCACGCGATCGACTTGTCGTCGTGCTGTTTGAGGCATCGAGTGTAAGCGTCGGTCCAGGCCCAGTCGAAATAGTCAGTCGTTACCTCGGCGATCCGGTAGCCATTCTCTGCCAAGTATCTCCGAATGGCATTGCGCTTCGCGAGCGTGTTGCCCTCATTGCGATAAGGATAGCGAAACATGCGTCGTTTCTTTACGAGAGGTGAATACGCCGCCAGAGTTGCGAGCAACTGGTCCTGCGCCGCGATATTTGCGATGTAGGCTTTTGGTCCGACTTCATCCAGGTTGAGGTGATCGTAAGTGTGGTTGCCAAGTGGATATCCGGCGCTCAGCCACAGCTTGAATATCGCGAGCTCCTGCGCGTTTTCCGGCATGAAGTTGCCGTTGGTGAAGCCGAAAGCGTCCTTGATGCCGTTGTCCCTGAGAATCCTGATGAAGCCGCGGGCGATCTGCTCGCGCGACATGTCTGGCAGTAGAATGCCGTGATCTGGAATGTCATCGATCGTAATCGCGACCCGAGCTCCGGCGAGGGAGTCCACCGGTTTGCCGGGCTGGGCACGGCCGGAAACCGCCAAAGCCAGGAAAGCCGCACAAGCTATCAGCGCGCTAGTTAGTCTGCGCAGAAACACGATCACTGATCTCGGAGCTTGCGAACACCGGCTGCGGGGCTGCCGTCGGCAGCTCGCCGCGGAACTTGCGCATCGTTGCGATGACCCATCCGAAGCGAAACGCGGCGCTCGCTGCGATATCCTCGCACGCGGCGCCAACGCCGATGTAGGAGTGGAGCGCGTATCCCAGGCAGACGAAATTCAAAATTCCATACGCGCCGTATGCCCATCCGCTGTGCGCGATGATTCGCACGCACGACATCAGCACGCACGGCAGGATCAATGCGGGCATGATGATCTGGGACGCCGGTGCCGCAGTGCGGCCCGGCACCTTGGGTGTGCGCGCAAATGAGCTGCGGGTGCCGGTGATCGCCTGGCGAAGTGACTTGACCACGCCCGTCAGGTTCACCGTGATGAGCAGCAGGTTCATTCCATACACCCGCGGTAAATCCCACCAGTCGTAGCCGCAGGCCTCCAGGTCGCGGCAATAGACGAGGTAATAGGGGATCGCGGAGAAAATCAGCCACACTACCGGCAGCCGCTTGGCGTCGGGGAATGGGATCGCAATCGTCAGCAGCATCGCCGCTGCTCCTGCGACCGACGTGAGCATATTCAGGCGGATAAGCGATTCAGGCAGCCGCTGAAGCCGGTTCGATCCGGTCAGCGCGTAGCGTAGCAGCTTGGGCACGATAAGAAGTGGACCATTCGCCCACCGCCGGCGCTGTATCACGATCGCGCCGAAGTCCGACGGTGTGGCCGAGTATGACAGACGCTCTGGATAGCAGTAGATCTGCCAGCCGCGCACGACGAGGTCGATCGTCGATTCGGTATCTTCCACCAGCGTGCGGTCGTGGATGTAGCGTCGAATCGGATAACCCCGTTCCTGCACGACCTCGCATATATCTTCCAGCGCCGCGCGCCGCAGGAGCGCGTTCGCGCCAACCCAGAACGAGCTGTTGAACAGCGTCGATCCCTGCGTACCGAACCATTGGAGATCGGTCTGCGCTCCGGCCACGCGCTCGAGCAAGCCCGGACTGTTCGGAACGGCGCTGAACGGTGTCTCGACGACCGCGAAGCGTGCCGAGTCCGGCTGGTCCATGATATGCGTCAGCTGCAACGCGTAGTCGCCAAGCAGCATGCTGTCGGCGTCGAGAGTGATGATGTAATCGACGTCGGGCACATGGATCTGCGCCTCCGCGTCCTCGCATTCCTCGAGATGGATTGCTCCCCCGCTGATGACCTCGCGAAACTTCCTCCCGAACAACCCCATATAGCTGTTCAGGTTCATCGCCTTGTTCGAGGCATGGGACAGGTTCACGTAGCGCTTGCGCTCGAAGCTGGTGATCGGAACTAAGAACAGAGCGGCGAGGCGCCGGTACTCGCGCTGGAGCCGCGCTTGATTCGAAGATAGTGCACGCTCCGATGCGAGCGTCTGAAGCTCGGCGGCGCGATTGCGATGCGCGAGCGCGGGTTCCAGAAGAATGCGTTTAACGTAGAGAGTGTCGTAGTGATCGCGGACCTCGTAAGAATCAGCCTGCGATTCGAGCCACGCCGCAACTTCGCGGTAGAGTTTCGCCAGTCGCCGGCATTCTGCCGCATGCGAGATACTGCGCACGGCGCGCCGCCGCTCGAAGGCCTCCAGCTCCGCCGCGTAGCGGCGCTTGCGCTCTCGGAACGTTGCGTCGAGCTCGCGCACCAGCCCGCGAGTCGCCACAAGATTCGCCGCCTCCTGCGCGGTCGACGGAGTCGGCGGATCGTCGATGAGCAGAACCACGCGCCGCTCCGGATACTCGGCCAGCGCCGCCGACATCAGCGTCATCCGGACGACCCGCGCTTCTTCCTTGTATGACGGAATCAGTATCGCCAGTGGATGCGGACGATCGCTCTGATAGACCGATTCGAGCTCGTCGCGGCTCGGCCGGCGATGGGTCCGTATCCGCTTGAAGAAGGCCCATCGCGTAATCTGGTAGAAGAGCGTTCCCCACATCAGGAACGCGACAGCGATAGCGAAGAGTGCGTCGGCGGTGGCGAGCATGAAACGGCCGCCTATGACTCGATTCGCGACCAATTGTGCAAGCGCGTACATCGCGAGCGTCATGACGATCGCGCTGAAGACGCTGCAATACCGCGTGAGCCTCAGCTCGCGCTCGACATTGGTCGGCCAACTGCCAGGGCGCTGAGCGTCTCGCTGCCGCCTTAGCGTGGATAGTGATGCGGCTGATGCAGCCAATTTGCCGAAGTTGCTCCTGGCTCTAATGGAACCGCTCTTTCTTGTACGCGTTATCACTACGGTTAACCGGGACCGCTCCTCTACGAGTCATCCTCAGGCGCAAAAGAAAACCCAGCTGCGGGAGGGATCAGGCGAATCTCGACGTTGGGCGTACGGTTCGAGCGAGACGGCCAAATTGCTGTGAATCCATCGACCCGCGCCTGCGAATAGCGAATCTCGAGCAGCCGATCGTCTATCCAGGCGCTTTGGACTCCCTCAGCCTTGGTCGCGAGCAGGACCGGGTCGTCGCCGCGCGCGATTTTGCTTCCATGCGAAACTACGTAAACCTCGGTCGAAGCCCGCAAAAAATTGAGGGCCGGTTGTCGGCGTACGATCACCACATCGTGACGCGAGTCGGGAGAAGTCACGCGCTCCACTTCATCGACCGCTGGGGCAAGCCATCGAAGCGTCACCGCATGTGCGATGAGCGGAGAAGCCATCCCGATTAAGAAAAGGATCGCGAAGCTCAATCGGCGCGCGCTCGATGACATCTTCAACTCCGAGGCTCGGTGTCGGCTTTGGCGATCGTATGGTTGATCGGATTCTTCACGGGCAGCGTGGGTTTCTTCGAGAGCACAGGCTTCGCCACGCCGCCGCTGCACGGCAACTCAGTAGCTGGGTAAAGACGCAGTTCGACGTAGCGCCTGCCCTCGAAGACGTCATCCGAATGCCAAAAGTTCGAGAACTTTTGCACGCATCCATGGCCGTATATGAATTCGAGCATTCCCGAACGCGTCCAGGTCAATTTCGCCGGTTCGTTCAGCTCGGTGATTCGCAGCACCGCGCCCCATGACGGAGCCGGCTCCCCTTTCGGCACGAGGTACAGGTCGGATTCGCCGGTTATCAGTTTGAACGCGGGCTCGACGAATACCGCATCGATCTGCCGATCAGGTGAAGTGACGCGCACCGTCTCGCGCTGGTTCAGGTCGAGCGCGTAGTCCCTGATGGCCTTGAAGCCGGCCGCCGTCAGTAGTCCGACCAGGAATACCGTGAAGAAGGCGATGGGCGGTGGAACAGATGCTGCGCGAGGCTCGGTTTTCATTTCGGATTGGTATTATTTCTAAAATAAGTAGCTGAGCGAGACGCCAAAATTCATGGAGTTCCAACCCGGAGAGCCGCTTCCCGTCCAGTAAGTTTCCAATTCAGTCCCCTTTATCAGTCGAATTCCAAATGCGACGGCAGCTGAAGCGCCGGGTCCGCTCGAAGGTCCGTTTGAGAGCTTTCCGATCTCGCGCACCGAATCGTAGTCGAGACC
>Ga0187810_10000234_pt1 | contig 23907 bp, 9 predicted proteins | sample NC_wetland_sal_i_9_FD_132963 | JGI IMG/M metagenome (GOLD analysis project Ga0187810, IMG submission 132963) | Wetland sediment microbial communities from Neuse River Estuary, North Carolina, USA - ASW_5 | ecosystem: Environmental > Aquatic > Freshwater > Wetlands > Sediment | place: USA: North...
ATGTGTCATCATATCCAGCCTTACTCAGTTCCCGAATGGTATCCTACGGTATCGCTTGCTTGAGCGGTAGAGCCTCAAGGATGGCTTGGGCTTCAGGTGATGGCGTTATACCCCACACCACGATCAAGGAAAAGACAAAAGCGTGATAAAAACCAGCTTGGAGCAATGGATATGAGTCGAGGGAAAGGTGAATTTTATGCGTCTGCGATGTGCTAAAACACTTGGCGTTGTAAATTGAGTTCTTAGCACTAGACATTAGCACTAAGAGTAAATCAGTCATTCAGAATAAATGTATCTCGTTGATTTCAAGTGAATTATCGGTGCAGGGGGGATTCGAACCCCCGGTACGGACTTACGACCGTACAGCGGTTTAGCAAACCGCCGCATTCGACCACTCTGCCACCGCACCAAAGTCATTTGCATTTAATGACTTGCCAAGAATTTTACCCATCATTTTTCGAAATTATAACCTGAACATGTACCCCCAGACTAAAATCATGCGATCCAAGCAAGACTTTATTCAAAGGGTTAGGAAGAATCTTCTCCGTCACCAGAGCCACACATATTACTTCATCATCAAAACCGGGGGCAAGCAAATCCGGCGTTCTTTTAAAACAAACAACCCACCACTCGTCAAAGAACGCCTGAGGGAGATTCGAGGCAAGGTCGTAAACCCCTAAAATGATCCTCTATTTATCCGCTTAAAACTTTCTTCATAGATGAAGCTCCTCGAGTTTATACTCAGGGTACCTTTGATTTCAGATTGGACAAGCCGATCTGCGCTACCGCAAATACGTGCCGCACCTTCGGGCAGCCACAGTCAAGCCCTGTCACCCATAGGTCTCAGCTTTTTACTACCTCTCTGGTTTTTCAGACAGGCTCTTACGGAACTGAACATGCCTGACGTGAAAAAATGCGTAAAAAATACCAAGAGAAGCATAAAACAGTCTCCACTCATCCGGACAAACCCTAACCTTTTAAACTTATAGAAAACAACTCGCACATTTGGAAAAACTGAATATATTGCCCGAACTATGGCAGATCCAAATGTAGTCGAACTAAACGCCGGGAATTTTTCAGAGAAGGTGCTGAAGGCTCCAGGAAAGATATTGGTAGATTTCTGGGCCGAATGGTGTGGGCCGTGCAAACAGGCCGCCCCTCTCATGGATCAACTGGCCAAGGAGCACACCGGAAAGATCACCATCGCCAAGGTGGACATCGAGAAGAGTCAGGAACTTGCCGCTCAATACCGGATCGACCGCATTCCCGCCTTCCTCATTTTCGAGGGTGGTCAGGTGAAGGACACCGTCTTTGGCAATTCCCTCTCGAAAAAGGATTGGGAAAAACGCCTCGGCCTCGCCAGTTAGCCGTTGCTCGGTTCACGCCAGGCAACAACGCTTTCCGTTCTGGTTCAGTTATTGCATTACCTGACGCGGTGATAGCGATAAGCCTCGCTGTCGCATAACTAACCTTGTGTATTTAAAGGCATGATGGTATGGTTTTCTTATGAAGGTCTCGAGTCAGAGGGGTAAACCATCGACCGGGCTACGGGCATTTACGCTCATCGAGCTACTCGTTGTCATCACCATTATGATGCTGATGGCGGGTTTGGCATGGCCTGCGCTGACTCCCCTGATCATGGGTAATCGCATGACGGCCAATTTGCTGACTTTGAGCGGGACGCTCGATCAGGCACGTCAGTATGCCATTAGCAAAAACACTTACGTATGGGTGCTCATGACCACCCCCGTCAACACGACAACCAGTTTTCCGAAGGTGGCCGTGATTTCCTCGCTCAGCGGAACCGATTCCCTGGCGTGGTCAACAACTCCCATGAATCTGTCCACCAACACCGATCTAACCGTGGTCGGCAAGGTGACAGATCTGCCAAATGTGTGGATCGAAGACACAAACACCGTGACAATTCCGAGTAAACCGTCCGTCACCCCGACACCCTCGTCAACAGCCACCGTCAACATTACCTACTATGTCGGGGGACAAGCCGTCACCTTCACCCGATGCGTCGAGTTCACCCCGACAGGTGAGGCAAGGATCAGCTCAACATTGGTTCCCTACATTGATCTGGCCATGATACCTTCTCATAGTGCCAGCTTGACAGATTCCCAAAATCAGGCTGTTCTCCGCCTGACTGGAATCACCGGCAGGGCCGCGATCTACCGTCAGTAATCCCTTTTCCAATCGGGATTTGTTCAGTCACTGAAAACTGTTATCCATACTGATAGTTAGAGCGTTTATTTTTTTGTTCTAATTATACATCGGGTTGGGGTAAGGTGCGCCCATGTTGCACACGAATCATTTATTGTCCCTTATTCCCAATCGTATCGCTTCGGCCACGCGGAGATTGCAGACATCCATCTGGACGGATGGTCTTGAAATACCTGTTGAAGCGACGGAGGGAAGTTTTGCCATACGGCCTCTTCACGAGGCGGTGAAACTCAAGCGTTCGCTCATCAAGAAAGGTTCCGCCTGGGGAAAGCTTTACGACCAGCGCTGGTGCCGTGTGGAATTTCCCAAATCTGCCAAACCGCTTTTTCTCAACTGGCGCGAACAGGGTGAAGCAACTCTCTATATAGACGGCGTCCCCTACTTCGGCTTCGACGTGGCGCACCGCTATTGCCGCCTGCCCCAGGGAGTACGGGAGGCCTGGCTGGAAATCACCTGTGTGCAAAGTGCCATCTGGCATTCGGATGCGACGGGCCTGAGTTCATCCGGCAGTCTTTTTGACGGTGCCTATGTCTGCCACCGTGATGAAGATGCGTGGCAGGCTTATCACGATATGAAATGTCTTCTGGACATCCTTTTGGAAGACCGCAGCCGGGAAAATCTCTACCTTTCCCCCCAACTCAACGGTGCCGGGCAACAGGCCACCACTGAAAGAGTCTCCCCCTTTTATCGCAGACTGCTCCGCCTGTTGGACGAAGCCGTGGACGAGCTGGAAACCAAGGGCCTCAAGGCCTGCATCCGCAAACTGGAAGCCGTTTACCGTGAGTTGCGCCAGACGAAGACGCTCCAGCACAGCGTGCTGACCGGGCATGCCCACATCGACCTGGTGTGGCTCTGGCCGGAGAGAATCGGCGAGCTGAAGGCCGTGCATGTTTTTGCGACCATGAATCATCTGATGAACGAATATCCCGAATTTCGTTTTGCCTACAGCCAGCCAGCCAGTTACGAGGCCGTGAAGAAACGCTCACCCCGCCTTTACAACCTCATCACCAAACGGATTCAGCAGGGAAAATGGCAGCCCACGGGCGGAATGTACGTCGAGTCGGACACCTTGATCGCGTGCGGAGAGGCGCTGGCACGCAGCTTTATCCTGGGTCAGGATGGCTTCACAAAAATCAGCGGCAAACCCTCCCGCCTGACGTGGCTTCCAGACGTCTTCGGTTATTCCGGGAATCTTCCGCAGTTGATGAAACTGACTGGAGTCGAATACTTCTTCACCACCAAGCTGACTTGGAACGCCATCAATCGCTTCCCCTACAGCAGCTTTGTCTGGCGCGGCATCGACAGTTCCGAGATCGTCTCCCATGTCAGCCAGGACGGAAATTACGTCACCCACATGCAGGTGAGAGACATCCGGAATGGTTCCTACGGCCACCAGCAGGCGGACATTCACAATGAGTTCCTGCTCCCGACGGGCTTTGGCGACGGTGGCGGCGGAACGACCGACGAAATGTGCGAACGGGCCAAGAGGCTCACCGCGCTTCCCGGCCTTCCTTCCCTGTCATGGGGACATCCCGAGGAGTTCTTCGATCGTCTCTCCAAATTAAAGGCCAAGCTTCCCGTTTATCAGGGCGAGTGCTATCTGGAGTATCATCGTGGAACCTACACCTCTCATGGGAACCTGAAGGCTGCCTTCCGCGCTCTGGAACGCGCCTTGCAGATTCATGAAGCCGTCTCGGTCGCAACAGGTTCCGAAACCGTCCCCATTGAGGCTTGGAAGCGGATGGTTTTCGCCCAATTTCACGATTACATCCCAGGCAGTTCCGTTCCGGAAGTTTACGCCGAGGGAGTGCCGGAACTCGTCCGTCTGGGAACCGACCAAATCGCCGCCGCTAAAGCCGAACTGGAATGCGCTAAAAAAGGTGAACTCAGCGTATTCAACCCCCTGCCCGTCCCGGTGAAAACCTGGCTGCGGGTTCCCGGAAAATCGAGCCACACACTGGTGAATCTGCCTCCCCTTACCGGAACGCCCCTTTCCCAGGTGGAAGAAAAGGAAAAAGTCGAGCCGGTCAAAGCGAACGGGCAGCGCCTGTCGAACGGCCTCGTCGATCTCGCCCTGGATCGCAAGGGAGCCATCTCCAGCCTGACGATTCGCGGGAAAACCATCCCGATCCAATCACCCATGGGTTCCCTATTCATCTATCCAGATCGCCCCGCACACTACGATGCGTGGGACATCGACCGCCAAGCCCTATCGCTGGGAGAAAGATGCGATGCCCCGGCAAAAATCACACTTCGGCGAGAGGGAGATCATCAAGCTGAAATTGCCGTGACAAGAGCCATCGGCAAGAAAAGCCAGGCATCCGTCATCTACCGTTTGGAAGCCGGAAGTCCCGTGGTGGGAATCGAAGTCCAGCTCGACTGGCAGGAAGAGGAACACCTCCTGAAAATGCAATTCCCCACGCAATACGCCGCCACCAACGCCCGTTTTGGCATTCCTTACGGCAGCATTCTGCGTCCGCAAATTCCCAGCGGTCTCGACAGCGAGGCGATGTGGGAAGTGCCTTTCAGCCGATACCTGGCGGTGTTCGACGAAGGGGAACGTGACGGACTTTTCCTCGTCACGGAATCGAAGTACGGCGCCACCGTCCGCTCGGGCAATATCGGCCTGAGCCTGGTGCGCAGCCCGAGGATAACGGGCCTGGAAGACAGTCACAAACATGTTCGCCCGGAACCGCTGACACGCCTCAAGCCCGCGTCGATTTATTCCGATCAGGGCAGGCATGTCATTCGCCTTGCGATTGGACATTATGACATCGCCGCACCGAGAGAGGAACAACCCGCCGTCGTCGCCGATACACAGTTCACGACTCCTGTCATCTATCAAGGTGGTTCTGTGAAAACAGCCTTTGAAGGGCTCGAGGGCGATTCCTCCTTGATCCCGGTATGGGCCGTTCCCGAAAGCAAAAAATCGTGGGTACTGCGCCTGAACGAAGTTTCCGGGAAGCGGGGTAAGGCGACCATCCGGCTGGCCAGGGGCTGGACAGCCTCGGCAGTCGATCTCATGGGACAACCGATGGCGAAGAAGGTCTCACAAGGCCGCTTCGACTACCACCCCTACGAGATTGTAAGCCTGCGCATCTCGCAGGATTGATTCCACACTTTCAGGCAAAACATTCTCCTATGTAAAATCATTTTTCAGAAAATGTCGGAATGCACGTCCCGGGAACGATCTATTTGACTGTATTAGATTTATTGTTTAGAAACACGATACGGCATGAGATTTTTCATTAGCTTGGTTGAAGTCGCTCGGACTCAACCCGCATGGAATTTCTCAAGTATCTCCTCGCCATTCCCCCACACCGTAATCACCCCAACGAAATGAATCGTATGAGTCGCATATCCCCTGCCTTTTTCACTTTTCGCCGGCTCGCCGGAAGTTTCACCATTCTGGTGATGGCCGCAGTCCTCGCCGGAATCCTGCCCTCATACGGGGCCAAAGGCGCGGAGACTGCGGCGGTGCAAGCCCTCCCCTACAAGTGTGATTTTCAGGAAGTCGCCACCTTGCCGCAAGGCTGGACCAAGCAGGGTAATGTCTCCATTTCCGCGACTCAACCCTTCCAACCGGGTGGGCATTCGCTTCTGCTCCAGCGCACTCTGGAAAAGTCGGACGAAGCCACGGATGCTGACAGCTCGGCTTTCCCCGTCTCACCGGGGATGTGGGACATCGGTCTGGCCTTCAAGGCCGATCTGAACTCCCATGACAATTCCTTCCGCAGCCTTGTCGAACTGGAATTTCTGGACGCATCAGGCAAGAAAGTCGACCAAGTGACCCTGGCGGATGTTTTCGGGACGAAGCCCTGGCAACCCATGGTCAAACGTGTCGAAGTGCCACCGGGTGCGGTCTCCGCCCGCTTCCATGTCGAACTCCAAAAAACCTGGGGTGAATTCCGGCTGGCCGATCTCTCGGCAACCTTCGCCGCTGCAGCCGCTCACACGGATAACCGCATCAACCGGATGTATTTCGTCAGCGCCCATCCCGATCAGGGCCACTTCCTTTACCCGGAGGAACCGCATGTCTTTACCGTCACCGTCGAGGCCACCGAACCGCTGCCGCCGGAACAACTGACGGTGAATTGCTCGATTCGCGACTACTGGGGCGCGGAGGAGCTGGCTCCCTTGAAGGTGGAGTTGACTCAGCAGCCCGGCAAGAAAGACGATCGCCTCGTCTACGAGGGAAAACTTGATCTCAGCAAGCTTCCGCTCCAAGTCGGAAAGTATTACGAAATTCACGGGGAAATCGAGCGCAAGGGAAGCGAACCCTACCGTAATTTCAGCGCCTTCGTCATCGAGCCGGAAGCCATCGCCAACAGCTACAAGGCGAGCGAGATTCCCTTTTCCGGTCGCAACTGGGACGGACGCATCCCCGAGGGCTTTACGATGTCGCATCGTCTCGGCATCCGCATCATGAATCTCTGGAGCGGGTGGGACGCCAATCCACCTTATACCCCTCATGCGCCGGATATCGAACTGGTCAAGAAATTCAAGATGGGGGGAATTTTCGGAACACCCACTTTCAGTATTGAACGGGGTGACAAGAGTTATGACGAAAAGGCGCTTCGTGAAGGCGTTCGCAACATGATCAAAACCTACCGCAAGGATGCCGACCCCTTCATCATTGATCTTGGCAACGAGCCTCCGGTCATTCCAGAACGTATTCCCGAGGATGTGAAAGCCTATCAAGCCGTCTACGAAGCTGCCAAAGAAACCGACCCGACCGTCATCGTGCTGGGAACTTCGATTGGACCTTCGGATGAATTCTTCAAGGCGGGTTTCGGGAAATGGTGCGACGTCTATGATTTTCACACCTATGAAGCTCCCGAAGTGATTGCTCGTGTGCTGCAGACCGGCTATCCCGCCCTCTTCAAGAAATACGGGAATCCACACCCAGTCTGGTCGACGGAGATCGGTATCAACAGCCAGGGAGTGTCACGCCATCTGGTGGCGGTGGACATGGTGAAAAAATTCACCCTCTTCTTCGCCAACGGTGGCGTGAACATGTCCTGGTTCGACTTGTTTTACCCGGATAAGGACGGCAAGGATGGCGACAGTTCGTCCTCGGCGCACAATGTATTCGACTGCCGTTATGTTCAATACGCACCCAAGATTACCGCCGTAAAGTACTATGATCTGATCAATTCCATCGCGATCAAAAAATTCGTGGAGCAGAAGCAATATGGCGACGATGTCCATGCCTTCCTCTTCCGCGACAAGGAAAACCGCCAGCTTCAGGTCATCTGGAAGAATCGAGGCAGCCAGGACTCCTTCCTCCCCCTGCCCGATGCGCAAGGCGTACAGGTGATCCGCATCGACGGCACACATCGCGAACTGAATGCCGAAGGCAAGGGTGTGACGCTGACCATCGGCGAAGACCCGCTGATGCTGCTCTATGACGGCAACGCTCCCCTCGCCGAAAAACTCGAAGCGCCCGCCGCCACGCTCACGGCTCCATCGGGACTGGTTCTCGGCGTACCGACCAACATCACCGTCCACCTCTCCGGCGCGACGGCAAACGAGGTCAGCCTGATTCCCCCGCCCTTCTGGCAAGTAACCAAGGAAGCCTCTCAACAAGACGTCCAATTCACTGTGACGGGTCCGGAATCTTCCAAAGTCCGCGAGGCCAACATGATTGTGGCCATCAGCAATGCCAAGGATAAACATACGGGCGAACTCTATCTGCGCCCGATCGTGACCGGCCAATTGAGCGCCCAGATTCTCCCCGTACCGACCTTGAGCGGTGGCCCGGCTGTGAAACTGGTGGTGAAAAACAATGGCACCAAAAGTCAGGATGTGACCTGGGACATGTCGCTGGCCAATCAGATTGCGCTCGTCGACGGCAAATATGAAGCTCCCGGGCCGGTTACAGATGCCCACTTCGGCATGGCATCTTCCGGACAGGCGACTCTTGCTGCCGGGGCCACAAAGGAATTCGTCGTTCCTCTTGCCCAAGCCGATTCCCAGACGGCCTATGGCGTGCACGCTACGGTGACCGATCCGTCAACGGGACGGAGTGTGACGCACGACCGGAATGTGGCGGGCTTTGTGGGCGTTCCCAAGGTTAAAGGGAAAATCACCTTTGACGGCACGCTCGATTCCCCAGACTGGAAACGCGCCCCGGTCGAAAAAATCGACGAGAAACGCCAGTATTTCACCTTCGATCCGAAAATCGCCTCCTGGAAAGGCCCGCAGGATCTCTCTGCCGATGTCCGTTTCCTGTGGGATGACAACTATCTCTACGTCGGAGTCGAAGTGACAGACGATCTGCCCGGTGGCCTCAAGGATGCTTCCGCCCTCTGGCAGCAGGATGGGCTGCAATTCCTCATCGATCCCTGCCGCGCCATGAGCGAGAATGTGGGCAAATACGATTACTGCTGCGCAATCGGGAAAAATGGGCCGCAGGCTTGGTGTGATTTGAGCGCGGATGCCCGAGCTCCCAGTGGCGTGGCCAAAAATGTCATCGTGAGCGCCAAGCGAAAAGATGCCAAGACAGGCTCGATCACCTATATCGTGGCCTTCCCCTGGGTGCGGGTAGCACCTTTCCAACCGAGTGTCGGTGCAGACCTCGGTCTCACCCTCATTTTGAACGAGGATGATGGGAAAGGCCGCCATAGCTTCATGACATGGTTCGGCAACGCCCATACCAAGCAGGTGGATGCCGTGGGCGATCTGATCCTGACCCCCTGAAGACATTCAAGCGGTAAATAAACTTACCCCGATGATAGGTGAATGCCTACCATCGGGGTAGTTTTTTATAAATTACACCAAACCGCAGTCGGAAGACAAAAGATTCTCACCATTGCTATGAATATCAACCGACTCATGTCAGTTGGCATCATTTGCTATTGACGCTATTTTATATTTTTAGAAAGGAGTTAAAGCGATTATATATATTTATGGAATTTTATTTAAAAACAAAGCTTTTGCTGTCAGCCGTCAACTTTTCTGTAACTTTCCACGATTTTTCGTGTCTTTACTATTTGAGATGTGTTATAAGCACGTATAAAAAAGGGTAAGAAAGCATGGGGAAATTTTATCTCACTCCTTAATGTATTCATCGCCTTGAGCCGAAACATGGTGTGAGGCTTGCTTTGTCCAAATGTCTGAATTATCCATAACATCCTATAATCAAACAGAGATAGCGAACCTGACGCAGGCTGAGATTCAGAGCATTGCTGCGACGGTGTTCAGCTCTCTGTTGGATACGCAGATCGAGGCGCTGACGACCACCGAAATTACGGAGTTGTCTCCTGCGCAGGTTCAAGCGTTCACGCCGTCGCAAGTCGTTTATTTTTCGCAAGCTCAGCTTGCGGCGCTGAGCAGTACTCAGATCGCATTCCTCAGCACATCCGACATTGGAGCCCTCACCACGACGCAGCTTCAGGGGATGACAACGACGGATATCGCCGAGTTGAACTCCTTTCAGGTGTCCGCGTTATCTACCCAGCAACTGGCGGTACTGGCTCCCACGCAAATCGCGGCATTCTCCAACGGTGGAATACAGGGGTTGACGGAGGATCAGTTAGCCTCGCTCACCATGACTCAGTTTGGGGCGTTGACTTCAACGGAACTGGGATCCATGTCCACGGCTCAGATGGGTTATTTGTCTACGACTCAGGTGGAGGAGTTGACGACCACGCAACTTGCCGGCCTGACTAGTGTCGAGGTGCAGGCTTTGGCCGACACTCAGGTTGCCTCGCTTTCCACGACGCAGCTCGCCTCACTGACTTCCACGCAAATGGCGGGGTTGACGAGAACGGGGCTTGGAGCCATGAGCACCACGCAATTCTCGGTGCTGACTTCCACTCAGATTGCAGCTCTTTCACCTTCCTCCGTCCAGGGGCTGACGGATGATCAGCTGGGCACGATGAGTGCGACTCAGCTTTCCGCCATGACTTCGACGGAACTGTCTGCCTTGACCACCATCCAGATCAGCCAGTTGTCGGCGCAGCAAATCGCTTCCCTGACGGCCACTCAGCTGCAGGGTCTGAATACCTCTCAAATTGCCTCCCTTTCCACGACGCAGATGGCGGCCCTGACGCCTGGACAAATCGCATCGCTGCCACCTTTTTCGCTGCAAGGATTGACGGGGGATCAGATTACCTCCCTGACGGTGAGTCAGTTTGCGGCTTTGACTTCGACTGAAATAGGGGCGTTGACTCCCTCTCAGGTGAGTGAACTGACCACGGATCAGGTGGAGGATTTAACCACCACGCAAATCCAGGGGTTGACCAGTATCGAAGTCTGGGCTTTGGAGGACACGCAGGTCGCCGTATTGTCAACCGCTCAAATTGAGGCGCTTTCCACCACGCAAATTCAAGGTCTGACCAGCACCGGGTTTGCAGCCATGAGCACGACGCAGATTGCCGCCATGTCGTCCACCCAAATGTCGGCACTGCCCTATGCCGCGATTCAGGGGATGACGGTCGATCAGCTTGCAGCTTTGACCACGACGCAGTTCAAAGGGTTGACGCCCATTCAAATAGGCGGGTTTTCGACAACCGTGATCGAAGCTCTGACAACGACACAAGTGACGGCACTGACGACCACACAGATCCGGAGTTTGAGCCCCACCGAGCTTGCCTCATTGAGTACGGTGCAGATAGGGGCTCTGGCCGCCACGCAAATCGCCGCTTTGAATGCGGTAGCCCTTCAAGGGTTGACGGGGGAGCAGATATCCGCCCTGTCGATGACCCAGTTTGCGGCTTTGACCTCAACGGAGCTGAATTCATTGACGCCTGCGCAGATGGGGTTGTTGACGACATCTCAGATTGCAGCCCTGACGAACACGCAAATTCAAGGCATCAACGCTGCCGAAATCTGGGCGATGACTTCCTCGCAAATCAGCGCGTTGACCACCACGCAAATCCCTTGGCTGACCACGACGCAAGTGCAGGGGTTGAGCAGCACGGGTTTTGCCGCATTGAGCGCGACACAGCTCGCGTCTTTGTCATCCGCGCAGATATCGTCTCTGGCCGGTGCAGCCATTCAGGGGATGACGGTTAGTCAGCTTGCCGATTTGACCACGACGCAGTTCAGAGGGTTGACGCCCATTCAGATGGGGAATCTCCCGGCGACGCTGATTCAAGCTCTTTCAAATGCCCAGCTCACGGCCTTGACCACCACTCAGATCAAGGGAATGACGAGTACCGGGCTTGGTGCGATAGAAGCCAGTCAGCTCTCGGTTTTGTCGCCGACGCAGATTGCGGCCCTGACAACCTATACCATTCTGGGATTGACGGGAGATCAGATTGCGGCTTTGACCTCGAGCCAGTTTGCCGCTCTGACCTCGTCGGAACTGGGGGCTTTGACCACTACGCAACTGGGAATGTTCTCGGCCTCTCAAATCGCGTCGTTGACGACCACGCAGGTTCAGGGGTTGAGCAATGCTGAAATGTGGGCGCTTTCCAATACCCAGGCTGCAGCGTTGACGACCACTCAGATTTCCGTACTGACAACGACTCAGATTCAGAGTTTGACCAGCACCGGCTTTGCCTCTCTCAGCGTGACTCAGATTTCCGCGCTGTCATCCACGCAAATCGCCGCTATTCCCTATTCGGCTCTCCAAGGGCTGACCGGGGATCAACTGGCGGCTTTGACATCGACCCAGTTCAGCGGTTTGACATATGTCCAGATGGGAGAATTGACGACGACGACGATTGCCGCGTTGTCAACGACTCAGCTTTCCCTGCTGACGACATCTCAAATTCAGGGGTTTAGCAGCACTGGGTTTGCGGCGCTGAGCACTTCACAGATAGCGGCTCTGTCGGCCACCCAGATCGCGGGACTTTCCGGGCAGGCCATTCTGGGAATGTCAGGAGATCAGATAGCCGCTTTGACCATGAGTCAGTTGAATGCCCTGTCTTCCACGGGATTGGGAAACCTGACTTCCACGCAAGTGGGCCTGCTTTCGACTTCACAAATTGCCGCGTTGACGACGACGCAGATTCAAGGGCTGACGAATATGGAAATCTGGGCGCTGTCCAACACCCAGATTGCCACGCTGACTCCCACCCAGATCGCGGTGCTCAATACCACTCAAATCCAAGGCTTTACCAGCACCGGTTTCGCCGCGTTGAGCACGACTCAGATCGCGGCTATGACTTCCACTCAAATCGCAGCGCTGGCGGGTCCCTCCCTTGTGGGGATGACGGCGAATCAGCTCGCATCGTTCACGACCACACAGTTCAGCGGCTTAACTCCCATTCAGATCGGAGGGTTGCCGACGACTCTCATCAATGCTCTGGCAATGACTCAAATCGCTTCGCTGACGACAACTCAGATTCATGGGCTGGCCAGCACCGGACTCTCTGCCTTGAGCACCACGCAATTTGCCGCACTTGCGCCGACCCAGATCGCGGCCTTGAGCACTCCGGCCGTGCAGGGGTTGACGGGAGATCAGATCGCCGCTTTGACCACGAGCCAGTTTGCCGCACTCACGTCAACGGATTTGGGATCCCTGCTGGCCACGCAGATCGGGCAGTTGTCGACCACTCAAATCGCCGCATTGACCACCACGCAAATCCAGGGACTGATCAGTGGCGAGATCGTGGCATTGGCCAACACCCAGATTCAGTCTCTGGCGACGACGCAGGTCGCGGCGTTGACTTCGACGCAAGTTCAAAGTTTGACCAGTACGGCTCTTTCCGTGTTGAGTCCCGCACAAATCGCCGTCCTGACGACGACTCAAATTTCCTCGCTGTCTCCGTCTGCACTTCTTGGGTTGAGTGGGGATCAGCTTGCCTTGTTGACCACCACCCAGTTTGGAGCCCTGACAGCGGGTGAGATGGCCGCTATTGGCACGACAAATTTCAGCAACCTGACGACGACGGATATCTCGGCGCTGACGACTACGCAAATTCAGGGCCTGACCAGTGCGGAAATCAGTGTTCTGGATCCTGACACCCAAATTCCTGCTTTTTCGACGACTCAGATTGCGGCTTTGGCCGCCGCTGGCATTCAGGGGTTGACGGGGGATCAGCTTGCCGCGCTGACCAGCAGTCAATTTGCCGCGCTGACTTCGACCGAAATCGGGACGTTGAACACGACACAGATCGGCCAGTTGTCCCTGGATCAAATTACGGCGCTGACCACTACGCAGATTCAAGGACTCACCAATAACAGTATTGTAGCGATGGGCAACACTCAGCTCGCCTCGTTGAGTACCACGCAGGTTGCCTCTCTGACGACGGTGCAGCTTCAAAGCCTGACCAGTACCGGGCTGGCGGCGTTGGCCGCCACACAGCTTGCGGGGTTGACTTCGACGCAGCTCGCCTCGCTTTCTCCCTCGGCGCTTCAAGGGTTGACGGGGGATCAGCTCGCCTCACTGACGGCCACTCAGCTGAAGGGGCTGACTTCAAGCGAGATGGCTTCTGTTACGACGACTAATCTGGCAACCCTGACGACGACCGTGCTCGCGGCGCTGACGACGACTCAGATTGCGGGGTTGACCAATCTGGAAGTTGCCTCGCTGAGTGTCACGCAACTCAATGCTCTGACTTCGACTCAGATCGCCGCCTTGACCGGCTCGGCCATGCAGGGGCTGACCGGAGATCAGCTCGCCTCCCTGACGTCGAGCCAGTTTGCTGCCTTGACCTCGACGGAGTTGGGAGCTTTGACCTCCACTCAGATCGGGTTGTTGTCCACCGCACAGGTTGCCTCTCTGACCACGAGGCAGATTCAGGGTCTTACCGGTGCTGGAATCGGTACCCTGATGGATACGCAGCTTGCGGTCTTGACCAGTGCTCAAATCGCCTCCCTGACCACCGTACAAATCCAGGGTTTGACCGCTACGGGGGTCAGTCTGTTGGCTGACACGCAGCTGGCGGCTTTGACAACTCTGCAACTGGCGGCTTTGACCAATACGGCCATACAAGGATTGACCGGGGATCAATTGGCGGCTTTGACAACCCATCAGATTCGGGGCCTGACTTCAACGGAAATGGGGGCCTTGACCACCACGCAAATGGGGCAGCTGTCGACCACGCAACTGGCGGCGCTCAGCACCACGCAGATTCAGGGATTAACCAGCGCTGAGGTTGCGGCTTTGGACGCCAATACGCAAATCTCAGCCCTGACGACATCGCAAATCGCGGCTCTTTCCACTCCCGCCATACGCGGCTTGACCGGGGATCAGCTAGCGGCTTTGAGCACGATTCAGCTTGCGGCACTGACTTCGACGGAGATGGGGGCCTTGACCACGACCCAGGTGAGGGAGCTCGCGGCGACTCAGATTGGCGCTCTGACAACAACCCAGCTCAACGGATTGAACAGCACCGGAATTGGGGCATTATCCGACCTGCAATTCGCCACGTTAACGACGACGCAGATGGGGGCCTTGAGCACCACCGCCGTGAAGGGGCTCTCCGTAACCCAGATTGCCAACCTGACCACAACGCAATTTTCCGTACTCACCTCAACGATGGTGGGTGCATTGTCCGCCACGCAGTTGAGTCAACTCTCAACGACTCAAGTGGCATCACTGGCTACCACTCAGATCACCGGTCTGACCAGCACCCAGCTTGGAACCTTGACGACCACGCAACTGGAAGCGTTGAGCAACACCCAGCTCATAACGCTGACCTCTACGCAAATCAAAGGCCTGACCAGCGTCGAAGTCGCCGCCCTGACGGACACGCAGTTTGCCTCCCTGACTTCGACCCAGCTCGCCTCCCTTTCCACCTCGGCCATCCAAGGGTTGACATGGAATCAACTCACCGCTCTCACCACCACTCAGCTTGCCTCCCTGACGTCGACGGAACTGGGCTGGCTCACCACATCCCAGATCGGAATGTTGTCAACCGATCAAATTGCTGCCCTGACAACAACACAGGCCCGGGGTTTGACCAGCACCGGAATCGGCACGCTCAATACGACTCAGTTTGGAGCCATGTCTGTCACCGGGCTCGCCGCGCTGACCACGACGCAAATCCATGGTTTGACCAGTACCGGGCTTGCAGCGTTAAGTACCACGCAACTCACCGCCTTGTCGTCCACGCAAATCGCGGCGCTAACTCCTACGGCCATTCAAGGATTGACCGGAGATCAACTGGCGGCTTTGACGACGAGTCAGCTCCCTGGCCTGACATCGACGGAGATCGGCTCCCTTACCACCGTGCAGGTGGGCCAGCTTTCAGCGGCTCAACTCCAAACTCTGACTACCACGCAGATCCAAGGTTTGACTAGCGCGGGGCTTGCCGTGTTGAGCACGACACAGCTTGCCGCTCTGACCACCACTCAGATGGCGGCCTTGACTGCATCCATTAGCGGATTGACGGGCGATCAGATTGCTGCTCTGACAATAAACCAGCTTACCGCTATGAATTCGACGGTGATGGGGGCTTTGACCTCCACTCAAGTGAGCCAATTGTCCATGGCTCAGATCGCCGCCCTAACCACCACTCAAATCCAAGGCATCACCAGCGGCGGGATCGGAGCCTTGACCACCACTCAAATCACCGCACTGAGCACCTCTCAACTTGCGGCGCTCACCACCACTCAGATCGGTGGTCTGACCAGTACCGAAGTCCAGGGGCTGGTGACATCCCAGATTCAAGCCTTGGCCTCCACACAAATCGCGGTGCTTTCCTCATCTGCCATCCAGGGTTTGACGTCGACGGAACTGGCATCGTTGAGCAACGCTCAGCTTGCCTCGATGTCGTCCTCGCAGATCGGCGCGTTTTCCTCGACCCAGATCGCCAGTCTGGATGCGACGCAGTTGGGCGCCCTTACCGCTGCGGAATTCAGCGGCCTGACAGATACTCAAGTGGCGGCCATGTCGTTGACGCAGCTCGCCTCATTGTCTTCGAGCCAGATGGCTGCGCTCTCCTCAACCGGTGTGAGGGGCCTGACGGCAGATGAACTGGTGGCATTGTCTATCACGCAAATCAGTGCGCTGGCCACCACGGCTCTCAGCAACCTGAGCGATAGTCAAATCGTCGCCTTGACGGCGACTCAGATCGGCGGTCTTACCACAACCCAGGTCAGAAGTCTGACCACGACTCAGATTGGGGATCTTACCCCGACCCAACTGAACGCCTTGACCACAACCCAGTTCGCCGTCCTGACGACCACCGAAATGACGGGACTGACATCGACGCAGATCGGCGTTCTGGCTCCGACTCAGTTAAGTTCGCTGGCGCAAACGCAAATCTCGGCATTAAGTACGACGGGAATTTCCGGTCTCACGGTAACGGGACTTGCCGCGCTGACCACCTCCCAGCTTGCCTCGATGACCTCTTCGCAGATCGGAGTGTTTTCCACGACTCAGATTGCGGGCCTTACCACGACCCAGATCGGCAACCTCACCACGACGGGGATCAGCGGACTGACGGACACCCAGGTTGCGGCGATGTCACTGGCTCAACTGGCGACGTTATCTCCGATCCAGATTTCCGCTCTGTCGGCCACCGGAGCGAGCGGTCTGACGACAACCGAGGTAGCCGCCCTGACCACCACGCAGCTTCAGGGATTGACCCGGACGGGAATGGGCGCTTTGGTTGATACTCAAATCTCCGCGCTCAGCATTCCGCAGCTTGCTTCGTTGGCCACCACGCAAATCTCCGCACTCTCCACGGCAGGCATCACTGCCGGGATCAACGGTCTGACGACGAGCGAACTTGCCGCATTGACAACCAGTCAGCTCACTGCCCTGACTTCGACCCAGTTTGGCACCTTGTCGCAGACACAGATCGGGGCGCTTTCCGCCACTCAGCTGGCGGCTTTGACCAACACGCAAATCGGCAGCATGGCCGATACGCAGATTTCCGCCTTGAGCCCCGCGCAACTCGCCGCCTTCTCGGAAAGCCAGCTCGCGGTGCTGTCGGTCATCGGTGTTGACGGGTTTACCACAAGTGAGATGGCCGCGTTGACAACCAGTCAGCTTGCGGCGCTGACTCCCTACCAGCTTGAGTCTTTGTCCACGGATCAGATCACCGCGTTGACTCCGACCCAGATCAGCACTCTGACGACGACACAAATCGGGAGTTTGAGCACCGACAATATCGCGGCCCTCACCACGACACAAATCGGTGCGCTGACCTCCACTCAGATTTCGTCGTTGACCGCTCTTGAAATGGGGGCGTTGACCAGTACGGCGGCCAGTGTGCTAAATGCCACCCAGCTCGCAGCGCTGAGCACCACTCAGCTTGCGGCGCTGAGCACCACGGGGATCACCGGGTTGACATCCAATGAGTTGGCGGCTCTGAGCACCCGGCAGCTTGCGGCGTTAACTTCCGTACAATTTGGCGCTCTGACCACGACGCAGATCGGGACCTTTACTGCAACGCAACTGGGTGTCCTGACCACCACCGAGTTGAGCGGGTTGACTTATACGCAGATTGCGGACATGTCCTCGCCTCAACTCGCTTCTCTGAATTCGACTCAGTTCGCCGCTCTCTCCACGACAGCCATCAGCGGTCTTACGGAAACCCAGATCGCGGCGCTGGCGGAAACTCAAATGCAAGAGTTGACCACAACCCAACTCGTGGCCTTCAATTCAACGCAGCTTGCCGTGTTGTCCGGGACACAAATTGCGTCACTCACGACCACCCAGGTTCAGGGGCTTTCCAGAACCGAAATCGGCCTGTTAAGCGCGGCGCAACTGGGAGCCTTGACCACGACTCAAATCTCTGTGCTGACCGCCACGGAGCTGGGCGGCCTTTCCAATTCCCAGGTTGCGACACTGGCAACGACTCAGTTGAACTTCCTCAACACCACGCAAATTTCCGCCCTGTCCACGACCGGTGTCCAGGGCTTGACGACAGATCAGCTTGCAGCTCTGACCACCACTCAACTGAGCAGCCTGAGCGCCGTCCAGATGGCCTCATTGACCACCACGCAGTTGATGGGACTGACCTCGATGACACAACTGACCGCCCTGACCGCCACGCAGATGAGAGGGTTGACCAGTACCGGAATCGCAACGCTCAACGCCACTCAACTGACAGCCCTCACCACCACGCAAATTTCGGCTTTGTCCACCACGGGAATCCAGGGCTTGACCTCCGATCAACTTGCAGCCCTGACGGCAAACCAGCTGGCCGCCTTGACCACGACCGAGTTAGGGGCCTTGACGACCACACAGATGGGACAACTCTCGACCAATCAACTCACCGCTCTGACGGCCACCCAGTTCCAGGGAATCACCTCGACGCAAGTTGGCACACTGAGCACGACTCAGTTGAACAGCCTGACGACCACGCAGTTTGCCGCCCTGAGCACGGCACAGGTCAAGGGGTTGACCAGCACGCAGGTTTCATCTTTGACCACGACTCAGTTTGCCGCGCTGACCACCACGCAAATTTCGGCCTTGTCCACCACGGGAATTACCGGGTTGACCGGCACCGAACTGGCAGAACTGACCACCCGACAATTTGCGGCGCTTACTTCCACCGGACTAGGTGCGATGACGACCACCCAGGTGGCCCAACTTTCAACAACTCAACTGGGCAACCTGACCACCACGCAAATCAGCGGTTTGGTCGATACCCAGATTTCGGTGCTGGATACTGCTCAGATCGGCGTCCTGACCACGACCCAGATTGCATCGCTCTCCACCACCGGTGTGGCCGGGTTGACCAATACGCAAATCTCCAGCCTGTCGGCGGATCAACTGGCGGCTTTGAGCGCGGCAGAAATGACGACGCTTTCCACCACCGCCGTCGCCGGACTTACAACCACGGAACTTGCCGCCCTGACGACCACTCAGTTCAGCAGCTTGTCAACGACGGGAATGGCGGCGCTGACCGCAGGCCAAATCTCCAACCTGACGACGACTCAAGTCGCACTTCTGTCCGCGACGGAAATGGCCGGACTTACTTCCGTCCAGATTGCCGCCCTGACCACCACCCAGATAGCTGCACTGGCAACGACGCAGATAGCGGCCATGTCAACGACCGGCATCAGCGGGTTGAACGGCACGCAAATGGCTTCACTGGCCACGACCCAGCTTGCCGCTCTGACGGCCAACGAGATGGGTGCCCTGACCACCACGGCGGTTTTCGCCATGAGCACCACGCAATTTGCGGCCTTGAGCACCCAGCAGTTCCTCAGCCTGTCGGCGACCGGCATTGCAGGGTTGACGACAACTCAGATTGGCGATTTGACGACGACCCAGATCGCTCTCCTGAACGTCACCGAGATCAGCGGCTTGACTTCGACCCAGGTTGCAGCCCTGACTTCGAATCAGGTTCAGACTTTGACGGCGAATCAAATCTCCGCACTCTCGCCCGAGGGTATCGTTGGGTTGAGCGGGACAGAAATCGCGAACCTCACCACCGCTCTGGGGACGACTCAATTCGCCGCGTTGACCTCAACGCAAATAGGCGCATTGACCACCACTCAAATCGGTGCCCTGACAACCACCGAACTCCAGGCCTTGTCCATCGACCAGATCGGCGGCCTGGGACGCATGCAGATCCGGGCACTCACCGTGGATCAATTCAACACTCTGTCCACCACGCAGGTTTCGTCGCTGAACTCCACGCAGATTGAGAGTCTGACAGCGACCGAGCTGGTCAATCTTACCCCAACCTTGTTGAGCGGGTTGACTTCCACGCAGGTCGGCGCATTGAGTGCCGCACAACTGGGCGCACTCGCCTCCACGCAGTTGGATTCGCTGGCATCCGCGGGACAATTCAGCCAGATTACGACGACAACCATGTCTCAACTTTCAACGACAACGATTTCATCTCTCACGACAACAACCATCGAAGGGCTCAACGGTGTACAACTTGGCACTCTCTCCGCCACTCAACTGGCCAGCATGAATGCCGAACAGCTCGCCGCGATGAATGACGCGATGGCGTGATGTCGATAGAATCCTATGGCGAACGATATTTATTCATCCGCCCTTCTTCAGTCGATGGGGCGTAATTTGAGTGTGGCCGATCTTATTCGTGCCGCCGACACCCTGAAGCAGACCGGCCAGGCCGATTCCGTACGCTCGCTCTACGCAACCTGGATTCAAAACAATCCGGACAACCCGCTGCTCTACGCGGTTCTTTTCAACTACTCGGTGACGTTGACGGATGCCGGGGAATTGCAAACGGCGCGAGAATGTCTGGATCGTGCGATTACTCTCAATCCTGATTTCATGCCGGCTTACATCAATCTTGGGCGTATTTACGAGCGCATGGGCACTGTCGCTCCGGCTCTGGTGCAATGGTCGGCGGTTTTGACGAAACTGGCATCCGTCAGCGGTACTGCCATATCCCACAAGACGATGGCGCTGAATCAGAGTGGCCGCGCACTGGAGGGGGCAAATCAGGACGAACTCGCTGAAAATATGTTGCGGCAGAGTTTGGATATCGATTGTCATCAAAGGGAGGTCGCTCAACATTTCATCGCCCTTCGCCAGCGGCAGTGCGAATGGCCGGTGATCGCTCCCTGGGAACGGGTGAGTCACGATGTCCTCATGGCGGGCATATCGCCACTGTCCATCGCGGCCCATACGGATGATCCATTGCTCCATCTGGCGATCGCCTGGCACTATAACAAGCTCGACGTGGGCACACCGCTGAACCCGATGACAGTCTGGCCGAAGGCTGTCGAAAAATCAGGGCCCTTGCGCATTGGCTACGTCTGCTCGGATTTTCGAGAGCATGCTCTCGGTCACCTTCTGGCCGAAGTGCTGGAATTGCATAACCGGAGCGTGGTCGAAGTATTCGCCTATTATTGCGGCCCGCAGGCACAAGACCCGTTGCATTTGAAATTCAAGGCCACCGCCGACCATTGGATTCCGATCAACGAAATGGATGACGAAACTGCCGACAGGAGGATTGTGGATGACGGCATTCAAATCCTTGTCGATCTCAACGGATATACCCGCGAGGGGCGCACGAAGCTTTTTGCCCTCCGTCCCGCTCCGGTGATCGCCAACTGGCTGGGTTATCCCGGCACGCTGGGGAGTCCTTATCACCATTTCATCATTGCGGATGACTGGATCATTCCAAAGGATCACGAGTTATACTATTCGGAAAAAGTGCTGCGGCTCCCCTGCTACCAACCCACGAACCGCAAGAGAGTCGTATCGCAAAGGAAATTTTCCCGCAAGGACATGGGACTCCCCGAAAACGGAATGGTCTATTGCTGTTTTAACGGGGCGCACAAAATCACCCGCTTCATGTTCGACCGCTGGCTCATGATCCTGAACATGGTTCCGGGGAGTGTCTTGTGGCTCCTGAGCGCTTCCGACGCCACGAATGCCCGTCTGAGAAATTATGCCCAACAGCGGGACGTTGCGCCGGAGAGAGTGATCTTCGCCGACAAGCTTGTCAACGCCGAGCACCTCGCCCGTTATACGCTGGCGGATTTGTTTCTCGATACAACGCCCTATGGAGCACACACCACCTCGTCAGACGCACTCTGGATGGGCGTGCCGGTGCTGACCATGAGCGGACGTTCGTTTGCCTCCCGCGTGTGCGGCAGTCTGGTGCGTTCCGCTGGCATTCCCGAAATGGTCTGCACCTCTGCGGAGGAGTTTGTCGATCGCGCGGTTGCGCTGGGCAAGGACAGGACGTTGCTCCAATCCTATCGCGAAAAACTTCGGACGGGACGCGACACCTGCACGCTGTTCAACACGCCCGTACTGGTAAGTTGTCTCGAAAAATTGTATGGGCAGATGTGGAAGTCTTTTGTGAAAAGAGACCTTCCGCGTCCCGACCTTGCCAACCTGGACGTTTATCTGGAAGTTGGAAGCCAGGTAAAACACGATGAAATAGAAGTACAGACGATCAAAAATTATCATGAGTGGTGGAGAGAAAAATTGCTCGCCCGGGACAGGTGCAGACCCATCGAAACGGATCGCCGCTTATTTTTTCATCATAGCTGAAGAAAAAGACGACTCGCCGTCGACATCTCGGATGCCTTTGCCGTCATCCCCACCTGCTGGGTCGTCGAAAGAAACTTCGGCTGGTTCAACGACCAGCGCAGACTCTCCAAGGATTATGAGAAAACCACCTCTACCTCCGAAGCCATGCCATGATCTACGTCGCTTCCTTCTCCCGTCTCTTCCACACAGTATGACTCTTAACCAAACAGGCTCTAAGCAGCTCCTTGAAAAAAGCGGACATTTTTTCGTTTTTTTTACGCAATCTTAAGTTTGTTTTCCGACATGCCGATACCCGCTGATAAAGAGAAATTAAAACTACTAAAAAGGAAACTCATGAGCACCTCATCTATTTCAGGCACAAGCTCCAGTCCATCTTCCTATGGTGCGAGCAGCTTTGGTCAGTTCCGGAAAGACTTTAAGTCGCTGGCCGCCGCCATTCAGTCGGGAAATACTTCCGACGCCCAATCCGCCCTGGCGCAATTGGAAAAGGATAATCCCAATCTGGCCAGTAATTCCAGTAGCGCTTTTGCCCCCCTTCTCGGCGATGTTCAATCGGGCAACATCTCAGCCGCCCAGCAGGATTTGAGTCAACTTCAGCAGATGCATCACGGTCACCACCATCATGCTCATGATGTTTCGGGCAGCACGGATTCTACCTCGACGACAACGCCTTCTTCCACTAATTCGGAACCCGGCAGCCTGCTAAACGTCTCGGTTTGAGAAGTGCTCAAGGTCGTTGCCGGATGGTTATTCATTCATGCCTCTCCGTAAAAACGAGTCGATGGCTGGTTCATTGCCAAACAAGGCTTTTTCAGGCTTGTTTTGCATGTCTTAACCGTAGCAGAATACCGCAGAAGTGTTAAATCCGTTTGTGTAAGTCGTGGATGGGTCCATAGCTCAATGGTTAGAGCAGGGGACTCATAATCCCTTGGTTGTAGGTTCGAGTCCTACTGGACCCACCGGATCATGGGTCATGCTTTTCGAGGGCGGCAAGGGCGTGTCGGAAGACGGATTCGACTTCCTTCGAGTTTGAGATGGTGGCGTGCAGGTCTTTCAACAAGCCATCCTTCAAGCCATAAATCCAGCCGTGTGTCGTGAGGGATTGCCCGCGCTCCCACGCGTCGGTCACAATCGTGGTCTGGCATAAGTTGACGACTTGTTCGATGACGTTGAGTTCGCAAAGTCGGTTTACCCCCGCTTCATCTCCTCCGATTCGGGGAAGGCGTTCCTTGTATTTCTTTCGCACGTCGAGGATGTGTCGCAGCCAGATGTCGCAAAGGCCTATCCGGTCTTTCTTGAATGCGGCCTTGACGCCGCTGCAACCATAATGACCGCAGACGATGATGTGCTTCACTTTCAACAGATCAACGGCAAACTGAATGACTGAGAGGCAGTTCAAATCCGTGTGCACGATGAGGTTGGCGATGTTGCGATGGACGAAAAGTTCTCCGGGCATAAGCCCTACGATTTCATTCGCGGGGACGCGGCTGTCCGAGCAGCCGATCCACAGGTACATGGGCGTTTGCTGGAGGGAGAGGTTGAGGAAAAAATCGGGATCCGAATCCTGAAGTTTTTCGACCCACATCCGGTTATTGAAAAAAAGTTGTCGAAGTGTTTTCATCTATTCTTCCGTTCAATTCAATGGGCTATTTGTGAATCGAAATTTGTCGGAATTTCAATGTGCGATAGGAAGTCGCTCGGGCAACCTTATTTGTTAAAAATTTCTTTGGCATCGTACGAGATTTCATAATTCCCGTCGTAGGGTTTTTGAGGTGTTCCATAATTGAGACGGTCATTTTTGTTCTGGGAGATCGTATGCAGGGCGAAAAATTACG
>Ga0187810_10000235_pt1 | contig 23895 bp, 26 predicted proteins | sample NC_wetland_sal_i_9_FD_132963 | JGI IMG/M metagenome (GOLD analysis project Ga0187810, IMG submission 132963) | Wetland sediment microbial communities from Neuse River Estuary, North Carolina, USA - ASW_5 | ecosystem: Environmental > Aquatic > Freshwater > Wetlands > Sediment | place: USA: North...
TAAGATGATGCTTTCGATCCCCATGTTCCCTCACCCTTTGACAATTTCGGCACAATTCATCCCCGCCGCAAGCAGCGGGGTATTCTTGTGTCGGGGAGATAAAAACTATCAGTGGAAATATGGCTGAATTATCTTGGATGGCTGTCCCTACATTACATTGAAGCAAATCTTTTAAGGCACTTCGTATTCCACATGCCGGACATTCAAAACCAAGTAACTCTTTATGGATACAATAGCCGATATTGATTCCCATGATTTTGTTGAAGGGGAAAAACACCAAGAGAGAACAAATGATGACACTGAATAGAAAGGAATATTTCCGAATGAATCCCACTGGGGTATTTTGTGAATCAACGTCTGGGTTCATGGGTGTGTTTTTTTGTGAGGTAAGTGTGTTTTATGACTGGGTGAGACTTTCTTAACTCTCGGAAGGGGTGAGAAAACCTCATGGATGATGATGGATGCCTCCTTGGGGGAAATCCTCATCTGTCGTGAAACCATCATGACAAACTCCCGTTTCAACGCATCGGTAAAGGCCGTGTCTTTGGTTTTCATCTGTTTATGTGGGGGTAGGGATTGCGTGGCAGACGACCACAAAGGACGCCGTAACGAATAAAACAGATAAACAGGCAATGCCATGATTGACTCGGTTAATTGAAATTACGGCGCGATACGCCGTAGTCGTCAAGTCAAATGTGCGGCGTAATAGGCCGTGTCTCATAATCAAGATAAGCTGTTCTTAAAGAGGTTTGGGGGAAATGTTCGTAGGATTCGTGTTGAGAAGGGTATTTCTCAGGAAAAACTGGCAGAACTGGCAGATTTGAACATTCGTTCGGTTCAACGTATTGAAGCTGGGGAGATAACCGTTTTGATCACAACGGCACATCGTTTGCAGAAAGCCCTTCGTGTGAAGTGGGATGCCCTTTGTGATGGATGACATAACCTACCTCACCCCCAAACGGATTCTAAGTTTATCAATGAACTGTCTTTGATTTTTTAATTCATTCAGAAGTATTCCGGCTGCATCTCCCATGACGGAAGCACTGGCTTCCTCGCAGATACCGTAAAGACTCAAAAGCTCACAGAGGGTTTCAATTTTCCGGTGATGGGTGTTTATGGCATCCAACCAGTCAATGATTTCCTCTTTTTTGTTTTCGTCTGTCATGAGCGTAAAATCCTTGGAATCAGGTTCTTTTGATGATGACGCAAGGATAAAAGTCCCTGTTTTAATGTCAAGACAATGCAATCCATTAGATTGTACATCTATTAGAAAGAGTTGCCTATCTTTTGGATGTGCCTCCCAAGAGAAAGAAAAAGCCTTACTTTGAAGTTGGACGGAAACTTGCCCAACTAAGGAATGCAATAGGTCTTACACAGGAACAGACCGCAGAGAAAATAGACATTAGCCTTCAGTATTACCAAGCCCTTGAACAAGGGGATAAGATGGCAGCCTATCCGACTTTGGTTAAAATCAAGAAAGTGTTGAAGGCTTCATCGTGGGATGAAATTCTGCCATGATGCTGTGTTTCCCCTACACAGACAAATACTCTCGTTCTAAGCGTTCCCCAGAGTCCACTTGACGTGGGCTTGTTTTTGCGTCACGAGATGTTAAACATAAGTGGCTAAACAATTTGTCCAAAAGTATATGAGAACCTCGTTGTTGATAATTTTGTTTCTCTTGAGCATTTCGTTTTTGGAAGCAACTGAATTTAAGATTGGTGATAATGAACTTTTTTTGGCACAGGAAATGCGTAAGGGTAAGTATCAAGAATTAGCATTACAAATTGCCAAATCAACTGTTTCGGACGAAACGGCATGGACTGTAGGAGTTGGTACTTTATATGTCATCTATTCAGAGCCGGATAAAAAAATCATTAAAATGAATTTCTCTTACAACAAAGGAGAACACAGATATAAACTTGAACCAGATGATTTTTCGGTGGAAGTACTTTCATTTGATCCAGTGACAAGGAAGATGATGATTCAGTTAGAACCGTCCAATGTAGGAGAGAAGTGATCATGAATTTAAAAAATAACTGGAATATATTTCCACTTCATGGACTTCTCATCGCTATCATTTTTGGCGCGGGCATGATGGTTTTTGAAGGGGTTAATCTTAAAAGATTCATCATCATTGGGCCGCTGGTTACTGAATTGGGCGTGCCAGCCGGATTGTGCTACATGGCCTTTGGGGAAAAATGGATAGAAGCCATACACCATGCAACACTTGTAATGTTCGTTCCTAACTCTTCCCCTCTTCCAAAGGGTGATTTAATCATTTTCAAATTCTGGATAAGAGTCTGCTATTTTATTGGTTTATTATTTTTTTTGGTAATCAGTATTTTTATGACAGGATTTTTGGGGAGTGTAAATATCCTACCTCATATTTTCGGGGGTGCATGTGCTCTACTTTATGCATTCGTTTTACATCTTTTCATATTCAATCCAGTTCTAGCTCGGAGCGCATATCTCTCGGCCTTAAAGGATAATCAATCAATATGAAAAGAATCAGCCTCAAAACAACGGTCAAGTTGATCATTGGGGCTGTCTTTCTCATTTGCACATCGTCTATTCAAGCCCATCCACCAACGGATAAAACCATCCTTGTTCATATCACAGATGAACAAGGTAAGGCTGTGACCGGAGCAACGGTCATGCTGGCTGGTGAAAAGCCCAAGACGGGAAATGCTTGGAACGAAGGGATGAATGAGCCGGAATTATATTCGTCGCAAAGTGATTCTGATGGGAATGCTCCTTTGTCTTTCTACTCAAGGCCGTATCCTAATGAAGCTAGTGCGGGAATTTTGCTTGTTTTGGTGAAAAATCCAGATGGCAGTTATTGTTGCACAGAAGTCAATGTGGAGGCCGTAACCCCAATCAAATTGACACAAGGCGTCCGCATAGAGATTGAGCCAAAGCCTATAGCGAATCTGAGTTTTCAAAATATTATTGCAACAATAAAAACAGATTCATGGCCAAATGATTTGAAACTTCCATCCCTTCCAAATCAGCCAACTGTGGCAGTTAGCCTTCCGTTTGGGAATTATCGTGTGAGTTTAACAGCAACAAAAGACCAGAAAACTTATCAAGGTGACTTTGTAGATTTAACCGTTCCTCTCAAAAACAATAACAAAGGAATCATACAGATTCCGATTCAAGCACCGAACAATATACGAGGAACACTGGATGTATCAGTTCCTCGTCCAGTGAAAAACGGCTGGGTAAAGGCATGTGTTGTTTTGAGGAAAACTGGAATTGATCAATTTTACAGTGGTGATTACTCCTCACGTATAATGGAAGATGGTAGTTTCACTTTGGACGATCTACCTCCTGGCAAAGTAGAAATCATTGCTGGATGCGACGGCTATCTCTCAAAAAGTGACCATCCTGTAGATGAAGACGGTTATGTCCGTGGTTCACAATTCTTTGATGTATCACCTTCTCACCCCATCACAGTTCCAATGGAGCGCACAGGAGCCATACGCTTGATCCTACAAGCACCCGATGGAAAGCCACTTGAAAATGCGTCTGTCAGTTTTAATCCAAATCAAAAATTTGCACACGGGACATGGAATTTAGGTGCTATGGGAAGCGAATATACCGCAGTAACCGATGCTTCGGGGGTAGCTATAATAAAAAACTTACCCGCTGGTTGCCAACTTTTCTATGTGAATGCACACAAATACCAACTGCCAATGAACCGGAACATGGAAGAGCGAACTGGTTTTGCCATCATACGTAGTGGAGTTGAAGAAACTTTAAAAATTAAAATGGATAGTTTGGATGCACCAGACTGGCAACCCGGTGGATGGGAAAATTATATAGAAAACTTTTTGGAATATACTTTCGCAAGTCCATTGATGATCGCTTTTTTTTCTTCCCTACCTTTATTTATTGGATGCGTGTTGGCAATTTTTTGGCCTCCAATAAATGTCAAGGGATTCATGCGGCGTGCCAGTTGCGTTGTCATATTTTTTGTATGCTTGCTTCTTGCTGGAGATATTTGTAACGCATTGTGGAGCATATTCATTTATGGACGGTTCTATGAAAAAATTGGGTATCATGGTTATGATTTTTCCCCTTTATGGTCAATGAGAGGAGTTTTGTTGAATGGCTATGGAAAAGATGGTGCATTCAATTACCATAACCACCTTAAAGGGATTGAGATGGGGCAACTGGAATGGCTTTGGTTCTACTTTGCTATAGGAACTTGGATTTTGACTATTTTGTTTTACCGATGGTTTTGTCCACTAATCATTTCTAAAAACTCTGAACAGGTTGGGAAAAGAGAATGGTTGTGTGTCATATTAGGAGTTCTATGGCTGCTGCTTCCCATCCTTTTCTTTGTATCAATTTTTATGGATTAAAATATCCAGATTCGTCTTGATTATATGAATAATTTAAAAATATTTTCTAAACAATTATATTTGTTCGGAAAATTATTCATTCAGACTTTTATTGTATATGCACTTAGTTATCTACTATATATGCCAATACTTTTAATTGGTACTCTATCAGCTATATAATTCCTAATCACCCTTACTATTTAGATTTCATTATTACACCTCCTTATTCCTATAAAGGTATGATAGGACTTGATTATATTCTTTTAATACTTTTGAATACAGCATTATTATTTTTTTCTAAAAAATATATTTTATCATGGGCACCTATTATCGGTGCGTCAATATGGATAGCATGGAATTTATCGGAAATACCATGTTTTGATGGCAGAGACTTGTGGCATATTGAATTTTATTTAAATAGAGTCACGAATCCAAATCGTCCGATTATATTTATTGGAATAATCATCATACTCTTAATAGCGGTATGGTTTGGAAATAACTCAAGATTAAATAAAAAGAATATAGAGTAAATTATGGTTGTTTTTTATCGCTACGTGACGATGATGTTTGTTCAATAATTTGCTCCATATTATTTCTTAGGTCATGTATCATTCTTTCATACTTGCGAGTCCTGTAATCATAACCAATCTGTACTTGCATAGAAATTCCAATAAAATTACAGCAAATAATAATTATCGCAGCAGTTTTATGCCAATTTTTTTGTGACCAACCAAGGCAAGGAAGACATAAAAGAATTCCGAAAAAATATTGGTAAATATCACTTGCAGGAGGATCATGTGTTATTGATGGAAGTGTAAATGCGATTAAAAATGCAGGAATAAGTAAATACAGGAAAAATGGATTCTTATTTTGTTGTGAATTGTTTAAATTTTTATTTTCTAATTTAGAAAGTTCCATAAACGTATGATTTTAATTCTTAGCTATGCGATATATTGTTATAGCGATATCACAACCAAGATGGGAGATTCTTTTTAGGGTAGGTACAGTAATGGATGTATTGAAATTCTGTTTACCTCCATTACCTTCAAAACCCAAATCAAAACGACGAATGATTGATTTTTTCAAATCATTTTTGGCTTGTTTAGATAATGATTCAAGATGTTCGCAGATTTTTAGAATGATTTTCTCCGGTGTTACTTTTGGAGTCCACGGATCATTTGTTTCAAAGGTTGCACGAAACCTTTTGTTTCCATACTTAGCATAATGTAACAGGCAAAGGGAGGATTCTAACTCATGAACAAGTACGTCTAGCGAGTAATGTGATTCAATTTCAAAATCTGCATTAATAAAATGTGAAGTATGGTTCATGTTTTAAATGTTACGGATTCAAATAATTTGTATAGACGTTAGTGACCGAACCTATCAGTTTGTTTGTTGAATAATAATTACCTTTATTAAGATTAAGTGGTGAAACACTTCCATTGATGAAAAATACAGCCGTAAAAGATTTCCCTCTTAATCCCCAATAGTTACTAGAACAATTAATAATCAAGTTTTGTCCTGAAATGGATGGAATGGAACCTCGTGACCAAAGAAGAGGATAATCATGGTTATCGTTAGTTGTAAGATTTTGAGCACAACTCCATCCCACATTAGTATTTGAAAAAATGTTCCCTTTTACAACCGGAATTGTTCCTGAACCTGAAACCGTCCGTGGATTGATAATATATCCCTGTTTTGCTACTTCATTAAATAAGTCTGTAGATGTTGTGTTTGTAGTGGGAAATATTCCATCGTGTTCATCTGCGTATAGATAAAAATCGCGTCCACATTCTGCAATATTATCTAAATCACTCACTTGTTTGACAGAATCTATGACGGACATCACATAGGGGAATGCAAATGTTGCCAACGCACCTATTCCAAAAACGAAAATTATTGGCCAAAACAGAAGAACTTCAAAATCTCGTGGAATAAATCTCATTTGTTAAGGCAATGTATCTATTGTGGATTATTTAATTTAAAAAACAATTTTTTACGAGCCGAACCATATTCATCCTTTGTCTTCACGACTTCCATAGTTTTATCCGTTGGAACTTCAAAAATCTTATTATCAAATGTTGGATTGAAAACAACATTACCCCATTCAGTGACAATAGGTTTTTCCATTTGTTTATTCTTCCACGAACACGAATAGATAAAATGGTTTTCCTTCCCAATGGTATAAGCTGTTATTGCTTTGCCTGAGTCGGGAAACTCATGCGTCATGGTAATTTTATAACATGGTATGTCGTAATAGATTATATCTTCTTTTGAAAACGCCGCATCATTGTCAATAGTTACCATGTTTAAAAATCGTTGCCACGTAGATAACATCTGGAATGTAGGTGTTGATTTAATAATGCTATTGGATGTGTTAGACCATTCATAATATCCGTTCGCGGTATATAGATATACTAACTCAAGTGTATTATTTTTAAATACTTGTTCTGTTCTATCTAGACTTTTTCCATCTGCATCAAGCATATGGTATGTCAAAACAGTCATCCCGTTGATTTCAATTGATGACTTAAATTTTGTATTTTCGGTAAGATTTTTTGCTTTTATCAATATATCCTTAATCTCATCAGGTGCATTTACCGATACGAAATGTTGTGTAGATTCAATTCGTATTTTTTCTAAACGTTTGACTTGTATTATTCCTTGTTTGAATTCACTCAAACTTAAGGAAAGAAAAAATAAAAGAAGAAGTATGGATGTATATTTTACCCATCCACGAGACCAACCTATATTCGGAATACATAATATCAATCCTACAAAATAAAAAGGAATGAGGTCTGGTGGTAATGAATAGGTAAATGCGGATAAAAATAGTATTATAAAGGAAGGAACCAAAAAAAGGAATGACAATGACTTGGATTTTTCAGAGGTATTTGAAACAGGTGATGTGTTGTCTCCGATCATAGGATAATCCTATCGCTTTATCTCAACGAAGACAATCTTGAAACCAATCAGTCATTTAAGCCGTACCAAGTGTCTCTTAGACAGAAATGGGGAGGCTCCTTTTTTCCTCTTCAGACAATTTAAAGAAATCTGAAAAATTTCTTTTTTTAGCTGATATTAAATTCCCTTTTCCTACTGCTTTAAATTTTCTGTATTTTGTTACTAGGTATAAAGTAGCACCAAAAAGATTGAATCCAATAATTAAAACAAGCCATCCTGATCTATCGCTTGGATCGGCAACATGTTGTGCTGCATGAAGAGCAAAGAATCCGACATAAAGACATAAAAAAATAGTTATAAAGAATGGTATAAAGAATCCGGTCATTAATTCTTGAATTGTAATATTCATTATATTTTTCCCAACTGTATTATTAATCGCTACTAAAATTGATGAAAATATGTCATGAATCAGGTTCTATACGTTTTCTAAACAAATAATCTAAACCTCCAATGGAGATACCTAAGAATATCGTCCATATATAATACATTACTCGTTGAATCACTCCAAACGCAGTTGGATTTGAGATTCTATTTTTATCATTAAAATCCAAGAAATATTTGGATTTAAGCATGGATTCCATAAATGGATTGTATGACAGAATTGAATTTAATCTGCTAAATATATCTGCTATCCATCGCATATTCTCATGAAAAAACGAAAGGTAGTTGAATATGGCAAATATATAAAAATTAGTTTTTCCAACAGCTATATAACAAACAAAACATATAATGGAAACTACTATAAAACGACTCATCAAGAATTTCTGAAATGAATTATATGTTTTAAACTTTGTTTGATATGTTCGGTTTGGTTCAAGAATATTCCAATTGCGAATTGTAAAAGTCAATCCAAGCAATCCAATTAATAAAGAAAAAGAAAATATCGTACATGCTACCCAAGCCCAACGTTTATTTTTTATACTATAAAGGCATAGTGTGATAAGAACAAAAGCATAACATATATTTAAAATATATAACCACCACGAATATGAAGCGTGAAAACACAATAATCCAAATAACTCATCAATTATTTGAAAAATTACCAGCATTAAAAATAAATATTTTAAAATATAATCCATATTCAATAAAATTTCCATTAATTGGAATCTTTAATGGGTTCACTTCTCTTGTATGATTCTTAAACCGATGGAATCATCTTACAAGTCGTTTCTCGTGACGAATGCTCTCTGATAATTGACTACAAGGAGTGAGAAATCGTGTTTTTTTGAATCTAATTGAACGGATTTGAGTAGATTCACCTTGGGAGTCCATCAACATCCTATGTGATTACTATCCATACTCTGGTCACATGACAACCCCTACAAGGTGTTGGACGAGAGGCATTGAGCGCATATGTCAGATAACTCCATTTACATAACATTTGAAATTTTCATCCAGATCAATTTCACGGTAATATAGTTAGATCAACGCAGAGGGGGAATACCTCTCCCCCCCTTGGTGGTATCAAGCGACGAGGACACCGTCAAAAGCACTGTAGTATTTTGGGAGGGTACGTTCTTTGTTGATCTGGTTCACGTAGTTCTGAAGGGTGGATATACTCTTGTGCCGTGTGTAGATGGCAACGTCAAACAGGTTGCTCATCTTCTTCACAAGTTCCGTGGCAAAGTATCCTCGGAAGGAATGGCAACTACGTGAGATTCCAAGTTCATCCAAGAAACCCCTTACCATCAGCCATACCGTCTTTACAGTTAATCCCTCTCCCTTGTTCCGTCTGGAATCACTGGTGAAGAGAAAACCGGATTTTTTACCTGTAACCTCAAGATAACCAGAAAGGATTTCCTTTACCTGTGGGACAATCGGAAGTTCGTCAATGGCATCGTTCAACCCCTTGCTGTGAACATGGATGATGGAATCTTGCAGATTCAAATGTTCCACACGAAGACGGGTGATTTCAATGTCACGTAGGCCGGAGAACATCTTGAGGGCAAGAATGGTTTTTAGCCGGATGTCCTCTATGGTTCCCATCTTGTAGATGATGGCCGAAACCTCAGAGTCAGTGAAACCATTGACTTTGTAGCTGGAAGAGACTCGGAATAATTTTACCCCTGTAGAAATATCCACCTTCAACACACCCATTCGGTAAAGTTGTTGGCAGTAGATTTTTGCCACGATGAGGTATTTGTTTTTCGTCGCAATGGTGACGGACGAATCAAGGGAAATACTTCGCTTGAATTCAAGGAGTGTGTTCCGGTCAAAAACACCACTTGTCAGAATGAAATCTTGGAAACGATGAATCCGATACAGGTAGTCGGCCTTGGATTTGATGGAAACATCAACACCGGAGAAAACTTGGTCAATGAATTGTGAAGTGAAAAGTTGATTAAGTGATAGGGTAAGTTCTGTGTTCATTGATGCCCAGGTAACATATCAGTGGGCATTTTCAACCAGAAATTAGCTATTAAAAAACGAATTCAGGACAACACTATGGATTGTGTTGTTTTAGGAGATCACACAGTAAATAGGATGAGGCAGTCAATGGTATATGTAAATAACCTTAGTAAGATCGTGCACAATCTTACCAGATTATTTTAATTGTCATTTCTTTAAACTATGATGTTTTTTCATAACCTCTTATTTCTTCAATATAGTCAAGTACCATTTCTCTGATAAGTTCAAAGTTTCCACATTTAATTGGATGTCTCCAAAAAAACATTTCATTAGCTAGTTTATATTCGTTCAAAATTTTATGACTCCGAATTACTCTCTCCAAATACGAGCTTAATTCTAATAAAATATTTGCGGAAATATCACGTGCGAAGTACGTGTTTTCTACTACATCTATTTTATCCCAACCACGGTCTGGCATACTAGCATATATTAGAGCATATTCATTGGTAATTATCCCTTTTATAATTTTACCCCAATTAGAAACCACCATTACCGAAAGTCCGTAAGCTATTTCAGCTTTTAGGAGACGAAAAGCTTCTAAGTTTTTATCATTTGGAATAGCGAGGAAATGTATTTTTTTATCAGTAAACCGACATATCGGCTTTTCATGAATACATGTAAATATATAGTCATCGTCAGGATCTTTTTGTCTTATATAAGGAATATCATCAAAAGTTTCTCTTTGTATCAAATCCCATTTCAGTGTTATAATTTGGTCTGTTTTATATCGTTTTTTATTTGGTCGCAATAGTTTGATATGGTTTACACTTTCTTCAGGACTTATTTCCATACGGTGAACTATAACTTTACTCTTACTCACCGCGTTTGCCTTATCTCCGGCCATAATTTTATCTGCGTTTGTTTCAGACGATAATTTTTCAATCGTCTCTTTTAATGTATGATTAATTTTCATTATTTGAGAATAACAGAAAGGTATAAAAAGTCACACCAATATCACTATATACAATAAATTAAACTTTCTACGTTATCTTGACTTTTTATAAAAGTGCGTTAGGATAACCAACAATAAATACGGAATAAACTATTCCCAATAATATAGAGTTATTTCTCCAGCAATATTTAATATAAAAAGTCAATTTAGATAGTATCCAGAAATACAAAAAAATCTCTTGGTTTACCTATTCTTTCCGTAAGTAATTCATTGATAGGAATTACTGAGAACAGGAAATTATAAAAAGTTGACCAAAATATTTTTTTTACTTTTTATACTTCTCTCTACGGATTCAATGACACACTACTAATTGTGCCTCTATTTTTGTCTGTAGCACTAATAGACGAGTGTTTGGGCTGGGTTAAAATCGTTCAGGATGCAGTTTGGGGTATGGACACCACATCCAACAGGGAAACAGCACCTACGGGGGTGTTTTGACCGAATAAAGCTGGTTTCTGAAGGCAATGATAAGTCTTTAAGGCTCTTTAAACCAACGAGCGCAACGATGTTCGTGCGTTTTGCAAATATAATTTATTTTAAAAAACCATTTAAAACCCAGTTTGGGGGTATCAGGACAGCGGACAATTTAGTTTTTTCAATATTTTTTAAATCTGTCTCAAGGATACGTTAGTGCTTAACTGTGAGCTATTTACGAAAACCGTTAATAATTTCCTGATTTTACCGTTTAAAACATCCCAGTGGTTCTCCCTCTAGGAAATCATCGGTAATCTCTAGCTCCCACGAGGGAAAATTTCCCCCAATGTCGGCTAAGTCACTTCTGAGGTGGTTCCTCCATCGGCCTGAGTTTCTTCAACGGTGGCAATTTGGGAATCGGGGGGATGGATGGAATCGGCAAGAGGTCGGGTAGTGGAGGAATTGGCTTGAGTGGTGGCAGTGGTTCAACGTGTATGATTGGTGGCGAAAGTTCCATATGCAAATAAATATCTGACTGGTGGAAAATTCATTCCGTTTGAGAATCCATTGACTAATTTTTTTGAATCAATGAGAAAATTACTCAACGAAGTGCTGACCATCTTTGATAGTGTGAACAGGACGATCTACATAGCGTGTGAACCATAAAAAATCCTTTTGGGTTGCCGCAAAGCCCCTTCTGATTATAGGGACATTCAACATAGTGTCCTGAGTTGACTAATTCCCTATCACCAGACCAAAAATTACAACTTAAGCAATTTCTGCTTCCTGTTCCTACTTTGAACATACCTTTTGACTCATGAGACAGATTTGACTTCATGAGAATAAATATGTGATGGGAATGAAAATCAATTTGGTTTTATCACATCTCAATCAATTTGTTCCAAGGGAACCATCAAGAGAATAAAAACAAATCCGTCTCACCGTCAAAAAGGAACTAGTATTAAACTAGTTCCTTAACTTGTAAAGTGATTCACAGATTTTCAATTTTTCTTCTAATGGATCAAAACGATGGGATAACTTTTCCCACTTGTCATCAATTTTTTTAATTTCTTTTTCAAAATCCATACCATCACCAATGGTACTAAAAAATACTATTTTATTAACTTCAAAATCACAAAGGTCAAAACATGATTCTCTATAATTTTCAATAGACCTAGAGAAAGCCACATATTCATCATATTCACCTTGAGCCAAAATAAAGTCTCTTTCTTTTGAATACTTAAATCGTTTAGAAAAGACTTTTTTTTCCAAATGTGAAAGTTCTCGTTTCTCTTCGTCATAAAATAATTTTATTTGTTCTTCAACATATCCTTCACATCTAATTTCTCTGTATTTAAGTAACTTTTGTTTCTTGGGTTTTTTATTTAAATCCTTCATTGTATCAATTTCTTTTGTTTTAATTTTTTTTGAAATGATTGATCCTCCACTGTGGAAAATAAATCATTCATTTATTCTCTACATTATAGGGGTAATTAATTAATGACGCAATTTATAAAAAGTATTTGAATAATATAAAAACAAAATATTTTAGCTCATTTTTATCACTGGGATAATCCCACATTCATATTCAATAATATCACTCAACCATCCGTTCATTTGATCAACTTGAGATGGCAATGCACGAAAACCATCGTGTTCTGTTATAATAGGAAAATTTAAATCCCTACATTTTGTCACCAGATGACTGCAAACAATTTTCGCTTCAAGGTTCTGAAGATAGAGGCAGAGTTTTTCCTGATTATCAATATACCCATACAACAACGGGAATTCATTTTGAAAACTTTTTGACACGGTTGATGTGTAAGTTTTCTCTGAAGACAAGAATTTGACCATTTCAATCTTCGCGTCATCTCGGCTGATGTCTTTTGTTAAAAATTCATATATATCGTGGTTGTTGAGAATGTCCTTATATTTGTCAGCTTCATAGGCTGAATTGGGAATGTTTTTATAAAATGAATAGCAGAATGTTGGATGGGCACTTTTTATATCAACCGTCACCAACTGGCTGCCGTCAAGAGTGCAACATTCACGATACTCTTTCGGCATGGACAAAAAGTTGTGAAAAAATCTGTCTGAATTTTTTCCCTTTTTAAAATTCACGTCACCAACCGTTATGTGTTGGAGTGAATCAATCCCTAATTTTCTTCTGATAGGAGTCACAACATTAATTGTCTCTGGGTCTGTTGTTACCTCAAGTTGCTTTAAACACTGGTGAACATATCGTTCATTTTCATTCGTGGTGATGGAACGGTCTTTGTACGGGCTGATTTGACGTTTCCTTGATTCAAGAAAAATTCTTTCATTATTCCAGTAGGGTTCTGCAATCCGATACGACTTGGTAAAACTTCCCTCTGAATAATTTTTATTTACCTCAATGTATCCCTTATCAAGCAAGGATTTGATTGTTTCTGTGTAATGATTGTCAAACTTATCCTTCAAACTTCTTCGTGATATATTAACAAACATTTTTAAATTGGAATCTTCATAGGAGTCATTGTAATGAAGAATCATACTCACGAGTTTCTTTTCATCGTTTTCATTCTCATCAAAGTCCATTCCATCCATGTAATTTAAAATTGAAATATACTTCCAACCGTCACCAATCGCTTCTCTTCCAGTCATAACAAAAATAAAAGGTTAACGGATCATTTTGACTGGAAGGTGCAAAACATGAGCGACCCGTTAACCTCTTGTAAAAATTGTTATGTCTCATGTTTATTCTATTACCTTCCATCAAATAACTATTGGGAAGGGATATGAAAACATTCTATAATAACAAAAAAAGCGGTTATAATAAGAAATAGTATTAATATTATAATTATAAAAAAATAATAGAAGAGGAGAGAAGAGAGAGAATATACGTAAAGACAACACATGTGTAGGGACTCATCAACTTACGTATATTTCAGACTGAAAACCAAGGGACACCATTTCGTTTTCGTACTCAATACAGGCAATATAGATGATAGAGGGAACTGGAGATCAAAGTATCAGACGACTGATATGCAGAATCTTGGAACAGATGGAACAATCATTTCATTATCTTTTAAGGAATTTTCAGACATATAAAAAAGACTGTTCCACTTGTTCCAGTCACCGATCATATAAGTTCAATTCCGTTTATGACTCGGAGTTTTTTCCCGGTAAGACGTGGTTGAGTTTCCTTCAGATTCGGATTTGAATCTAGGAGTTTGCTAACAATCAGCCTGTCATCTACAGGAGGAATTCCATTTTCTTTATAGAAGTTTAAAAGTGATTTTTTAAGTTCACTTTTTAATACGTACCCGTCTGGATTCTTCCGGCATCGTGTCGCAATAAATCTTCCAAAAGGGTCATTACGTACTGCAAACCTTTCATGGACTGCTGAAGACGATCCTCCCCCATGCGGCATTTCTTTCAACTGTAGGAGTTGGATAAGACCTTGAATTGCCCATAAGAATATACCATCTCGTTCCTGTATTAAGTCGTGTTTGAGATTTACGTCTTTGTGAGTCAGAACCTGATTGAAATGTAAAAATCTCATCCTCCTTAGTTCTGCCTCTGTTCCATGTTTGAAGCTCGGAAGGTTGTTACTCAAAAACATGAGTTTCGCAGTCGTCGTTAGAGTAAACGGATTACCTCGGATAGCTCTTGCGGCCATTGATTCCCCACTCACCAGTGTCTTATAGATGCCTGATTCTCCTACCGCAGAGGCATCCAACTCAGTTCCAAGATTCACGGCTACATCTTTAAGTAGAGGTGTATAATATCCATTTTTATTACAAAGATTCGCCATACTGATATGTTCAATCAAAGTGTTATTAAAAAACGATAGGGCAGCTTCACTAACGGTACTTTTTCCATTTCCGGTTGGCCCATAACAGAAAAGTGTCGCCTCAAATTTTGAAGAAGGCAGCAACGTACTGCCTATAAATAGCTGCAACAGTCTTCTATCAAGTTCATCAGGCAAAGCTTCCCCTACTGTACGATGAAATATTGGACATGTTGCTGATGGATTGTATGAAGCGTCAACTTGACGGGTAAAATTCAGATTCTTGTCGTGTGGAACTAATATCGCTGAATTGCCTTCAACTTTTACCATACCATTTTTGACGTTTATCAAAATGGCATTGCCAGATGTCGTATAAAAACTTTTGAAAGCCGAATCGGATATTTGATGTATACTTTCAATGTGTTTGAGAATTACAGAAATTTTACTTTGTTTTCTGAATTTTTCAGGAAGTATGGAACGAACGTCTGGACGATAAATATGATATGTAGTTGGTTTCCAAACTCCATTTTCATATGCGAACCAATTTGTTCCTACGGCATAAATCGGTGGTAATACCGAAAGGGCTTTTTCAACAGCCATGGACTCATTATAATCTTCCATAATGACCTCCGATTTCTAAAGACTTAATCCTATTAAGAAGAGATTCGCGCAAATATTTAACAGTCCTTGAACCCACCTTAATATGAGGCAACTCACCTGAGTGCCTCCATCTGATGATGGTCGGAAGAGAAATGCCCAAAAATTTTGCGGCCTGTTTTTCTGTTAGTAGAAAAGGTTCATCAGTTTTCATGAGTTCACCTTTCCCGATGTCCGATTGGCAAATATTGCCTGAACGTCAGCTATATTGAATCCAGTCGTCTTTTGACCTAAGCGAACGACTAGCAGTTCTCTACGACGAGTGGAACACTCACCGCAGGATTTTGAGTTTGAATGAGTTTTGGCGAATTGATCTCTTGTTAAAAGAGTTGATGCGCCAGTTTCAGTTGCCGATTTCATGTGTAATGAAATTTCGCCAACTACCGTATTTGTGATGCCATGTTTTTTATGCATGGCGACATCTTATTAAGTTTTCGTGTCGGTGATAATGGTCACGGGTTTATGTCCATGACCAGAAATTAGCTTTTCGCTTTTCCGATGAGATTGAAGAAGAAGGATTTACGGGCTCAAACACTATTGGGAATTTTTCATAACTTATTTTCTTTTTACCACGTTTTCCTTTAGTGAGCCGCTCGCCTATTATTTGTTCAATTTCTTTAACCCTTTTACTGAATGAGGTTTCATCTAATGCATAATCAATACATTTGTCTTGTTCTTGTCGTGAAACTTTTTGGTAATTATTCGGCTTATCTGGAGCAATCCTTTTACCTCTTAGAAATTCAATCCATTCTTTTAGGTCATTACGGTTTAAATGTGATTCCCAATTATCTAAAATTTCTTTTTGTTTTTTATCAGAAATATTAGGATTGAACATCTGAATAATATTTCTGAAAGTTAGATTTTGGGACACAATATCAGCCTGTGTTTTATTCGTTGGATTATGTAAATGTCTGACGACATCTATAAAGACCTTTAAAAATTCTTCATCATTAAAATGTATACAGTCAGAAAAAAAAGATGCAGTTTTAAATATATCTATAACTTTGCGTTCCCAAAAACCAGCAGATTCCTTATCTTTTCCCCAGTCGGTTGTCTCATAATATAGAACTTTATTAAATACCTCATAGAACCATTTTTCACGATCTGACATTCCATTTGTTTCTTCATTTTTATGAGGTAAATATAAGTAATCTCCTATAGATGATAATATATTCACAATACCTATAACATCTGAAAAACGTTCATTTTGTACAATATCAGGACCATATCTAAACAAATACATACATGCTTCCAACTTTTCTTGTTTTGTGACAACAGGTTTATTTGTTATTTTTGTCATGAAGTCAAAGTTCGCCGGTTTTTTTTTGGAACTTATTTTGTTAATAGATAACTTATTATTGGATTTTTTTTTCTTCATAAATTTGCCTCTCGCTTATGGATAATTTTTTTCTGAGATGCGACTCCATTTGCAGGTTGTGAGGGAAAGATATTGAAGAAAGCTTTCCCATCCTTTTCGGTTACAGGCAAACGGTAGTGCTCAAAGATTACTTTTGGTGAATTTCCCATTTCCAGAGAAAGAGCTGCAACGTCTTTCAGTATAGCAAGCCGATAGGTTCCGTAGCTGTGGCGCAGACCGTTTTTTTTCCATTTGATGCCATTATTTATGGCAAGATACCGCGCACACCTTGTTTGATTCTCTGTGCAGATAGTGCCCTTGCCAACATATAACTTGAGCCATTCGGCGGCAGTATCACAAATAGGTGCAAGCCGATAGCTGCCCGTCTTAGCTTTTTCTGCGGCTACTCGCACAACTCGTTGAGTTAGGTCAACATCTTCCCATGTAATGCGCGTCGTTTCCTGATGTCGCAAACCACATAGGCCACCCAAAACAAAAAATGGAATAATATTTTTTTTCGGGGTATTTGTTAAACTGTCAGGTAAGTTTAACAATTTAGAAAACTCATCGGGAGTGTATATCCCTACTGGCTTTGCCACATACTTTGCCTTTGCCAATTCATCGGTAGCTGTAGGTTCGTTCTTTGCAAGGTATCCACGGGAACGAGCAAACCGGAAAAGTGTTTTCAACATGGCTCGGTAATTATTTCGCGTCCGACCAGTGACTTGAAGTCCCCGCAGCCAAACATCAACGGCATTAGCATCAATATCCGCGATGTTGCATTTCATGTCTTGCGCGAATTTACCAAGTCGGCACTTGCAATCATGCAGATAGTAGTAGCTCATCCCATCTTGTTTTTTTACGGTAAGGAATTCCTCAACAACTTCAGCGGGAAATTTTTGAGGCAACGTAACTTGATGTTTATCTTTGTAAAATTGACAGGCAGCAAGCATTGGCACGTTCACCTTCTTGCATTCAACATATTCATCAATGGCAGTGGTAAGAGGGATGTTGAATTGCTGTAGTTTGTGTGCAGCCAACATATAATCATCTCTGACCTTACCCGTTAGAGTTAGTTCTCCTCCGAGTCCGGCTTGCAAGCGGGTAGCGGTTTCTCTGGTGAACTTTTTAGCCTTATCTAAATCAGTGAAATGCTTGGTTTTTCGTATAGCACCATCATTATAGGCTATGGTGTATCGGGTACGGGTGGGTTCAACATTCCGGTAAATCTTTAAACACACGCTGCCAACTTTTACTTCAATAGGAAATTCCTCTTGCTTCACGGTAACAATGGTAATACTCTTTTGATAAGAAATGACAAGAAATGATGTCAGCAAGAAAATCGCTAAAAAACAAAATTTACCTATGACAATAGGTCAAAATAGCGATTTACAAAAGATAGTCGTCAAGGGTTCAAATCCCTCCGCTGCTATTTTGATAGTAAACGACTTACGTAAATCAAGTCGCTCTGTTCAAACCTAACATTCTGGAACGAACGTGCAGAAGGATCGCCACATGAATGGCGATGGCCGTCACCAAACCGACAACATGAAAAAGAATAGTACCTGCACCGGCTGACTCGATCTGCCAAAAGCCATATCCCCCGAACGGAACAAATAGCAGGATGGCTGTGAGCAAACCGGGATTGTACGAGCGGAAAATCACCGCATGGATCAAGTGTACGACAGCATTGACCAATGTGAGATAAACCGCAATCAGCCCGAGACCGAGGTTTACCCAGAGAGCCAGGTAGAGCGAAAGCACCAGGATACCCCAGACTCCCGGAACATTGATCACAAAAACCGCAAGCGGTGAGAGAACCTCTTTCCCCTTCCCCAGCACGCGGTTGAGAGATTGCCGGAAGCGATCCTCATCATGCTCCTCGTACTGATGAAGCATATAGATGGGCAGAAGGACATAGATGGCGATCTGCGGAGCACTCCAAAAACGAGCAATCAACGGCGTCAGAAACAATAAAACCCATCCGCTTAAAAACCCCCCGTAAACCCAATATTTTACCAGTCGCGCAAGCATATATGACGTGTCAATGGGACGGATTTAGGAGATGATGAAACATCTTTCAATTGGCATCCTGCTTTTTCTGCTCCTTTCGATTGGATGATATGCAATGAAAGATGATGTTGACAAGGCTGGCATAAAGCGTGTTGTGAAAAAAATACGACGTAACACTTGTCTATGATGTCTGGGCGGGCAAATCACGGATTTCAGGCTTTGATCTTGAAGAGGGAGGCTGTGGCAGCGGCGTCTCGGGCGACCTTGCCGCAGACCAGTTCACAGAGGGAAAAGATCATGGGGTCGGCGATCTGATACCTCACGGAGGTGCCGTCCTTTTCCCTTTTGACGAGATGATGGTCGTGCAGGACGCCGAGATGCTTGGAGACATTCGCCTGCTTCATCTCGCACACTTCGATCAACTCGGAAACGGTGAGAGGCCTTCGTTGCAGAGCTTGCAGTATGACCAGTCGGCTCGGCTCGGAGAGGACGGCGAAGAGTCGGGAGACTGATTCTATCTGTTCGGTTGAGAGGCGATGTTTCGACAAGGTTTCCTTTCTATCCGAAGAGCATACTCCCTTCAAGCCGTAGCGTATTGGGCCGTCACGTATCCTCCCGAGAGGTTTTTGGCCCGGAAGCCGTGCTGAAGCAGTATGCGCGTGGCGTTGTAACCCCGCAGGCCGACCGCACAGTAGACGTGGATTTCCCTCTCCTTCGGCAGCTCGCCCAGTCTGGAACGAAGTTGCGCCAGCGAGATGTTGAGAGCCCCGTCGGGGTGTCCTGAGTCAAACTCATCCGGGTCGCGCACATCCAGAAGAACGGAGTCCTCCGCCTTTTGATTCCAGTGTTCCACGGGCATGTCATTCCGCAACGTGTTGGCAGCGATCATTCCGGCGAAGTTCACCGGATCTTTGGCTCCACCGTACTGTGGTGCGTAACATAGTTCGGCTTCTTCCAGATCGTAAACGGTGCCTTCTTTTTGAATGGCCATCGATATCACGTCGATCCTCTTGTCCGCACCATCTTCCCCGACCGCCTGTGCTCCGAGGATTTTTCCGTCCGATTTGCGGAAAAGGAGCTTGAGGTGAATTTTTTTCGCCCCGGGATAATACCCTGTGTGGTTGCCCGGATGGAGATAGACTTTCTCATAATCGGTGATGTTGGCCCGCTTCAGCGCCTTCTCGCTCAAGCCGACACTGGCGACAGCGAGATCGAAAATCCCGCAGATGGCGGTGCCCTGGACTCCCCGGAAAGTGGACTTCCGGCCCACGATGGTGTCGGCGGCAATTCTTCCCTCCCGGTTGGCGGGTCCGGCCAGGGGGATGAGCCCCCAGGTGCCTGTGATGATGTCGCGAACTTCCACGGCATCGCCCACCGCCCAGATGTGCGGATCGCTGGTCTGCATTTGATCGTTAACCTTGATGCCGCCGCGCTGGCCCAATTCCAGTCCGGCATTCTTTGCCAGGGTCGTCTCAGGCCGCACGCCGATGGATAAAATGATCATGTCGGCGGGATATTTTTTGCCCGACTGGGTTTTTACAAAAAGTTTCTCTTCTCCGTCCTTTTCAAAACCGGCGACTCCGTCTCCGAGGGCCAGCTCGACGCCGTTTTGTTTCAAATGTTTTTCCGCTATGGCGGCCATCTCCGGATCAATGGGTGGCATGATCTGTGGGAGCATTTCCACGACGGTTACTTCGATGCTGCGGCGCGTCAGGTTTTCAGCCATTTCCAGGCCGATGAATCCGCCGCCCACAATGACCGCACGCTTGGGATGCCGCGTGGCAATCCACTGGCGGATTTCCCGGCTGTCCGGGATGGAACGGAGGGTGAAAATCCCCGGCAGGTCGATCCCCGGCAGAGGCGGGCGGATGGGGTTGGCGCCCGGTGCGAGAACGAGGGAATCGTACCGCTCGCGGGTGGTCTTCCCCGTTGCCAGTTCTTTGATTTCTACTTCCTGCTTTTGCCGATCAATCGAGAGGACTTCGTGCCCGGTGCGTACATCGATGTTGAACCGCTCGCGGAAAAGAGTCGCGTCGGCCAGCAATAGATTTTTTTCCTCGGGAATCACATCGCCCACGTGATAGGGCAGGCCGCAGTTGGCAAAGGAAACGTAAGGGCCGCGATCCAGCATGAGGATGTCGATATTTTCGTCCAGTCTGCGAAGACGGGCTGCGCAGGATGCCCCGCCCGCCACGCCGCCGACAATGATGGTTCTTTTATTGAGTGAGTTCATAAATACTTTCCTGGGGTGGAATGAGGTTAGACTTTTTCGGTATTGCAAGAGCCGCAGCAGCAGGAGCCTCCCGCCTGATTCCACGGCATGCGGGCCAGCAGCAGCCCCATGCCGCACCAGTCGGTGATTCCCGCGAAGATCAATCCGCAGCCGACAAATCCGGAGAGAGCGAAAAAGCCAGGATGGACAAGGAAGCCGAGAACGACGCCTGTGAGAACCAGCAGCCCGGCGCCGATCCGTACCTGTCTCTCGAGCGAAATCACGTTGCGCCCGCGAAGGACGGGCAGCCCGGCAGCGATCCATGCCTTCATCGCGCCTTCCACGAGCGTGGTATTCGTGAAACCCTCGGCAGCCAGTTTTTCAATGGCCTTTTTTGCCCGCGTGCCACCCTCGCAAATCACATAAACCTCGCGGTCTCCGGCCAGCGCCTTCACCTTGCCCGAACTCACTTTGTCCAGAGGGAGCAGGGCAGCCCCCTCGATGTGTGCCGACTCGTATTCCGCCGGGGTGCGGACATCGAGGATGAATTTTTCAGAGGTTAGGCTGAGGGTCTGGGGCGCAATTGTTTTCATGACTATATTGATATATCGCTATTTAGTAATATGCAAGTCATTTTTTCTTCCCCGTCTTGTGGTGCTGGATTGTCTGCTTGTTATTTGGCGCGAATCTGAACCGCTCTTGCGATATAGCGGGGAACGCTGACCTTGGCGCCCGTGAAGTCAACATATTCATAGGCGCCGGATCTCAATACCCGAGCATCAAAAATATCTTTAACCGCGAATTTTGACGAATCGATTTCAATAAAAAACGGTGTGCCCACTTCCTTTCCATGGCCCGAAAATGGTTTCCCGGAATCCATCTTCAGTCGTCTGACCAGAACCCCTTTGTCAAGCACCTCAAGAACCGAGAAGCTTCCGTCTTTGCCTTCCTTCTCGATGGTTTCCTGTTCCCGCTCCTTCGCATACTGCTTTTCCGTGGCGGAGGAAATGGATTGGCGATATTCAGCTGCAAGCGCGGGATCGTAATGGAGCGCTTTTTGCATCTCTTCCGGCAATGCCGCTATGGGAATCTTAGCCACTCCGTCTGCATGCTTGATGGTAATGGATTCGGGGTCTGATTTTACAAATATCGGGGATTGATAGGTTGTGCCGTTGATAGTCCACGAATCCGAAGGGATGATAATGGGAGGTGGAGTATGGGGCTGTGCCGTCGCTGTTCCGCACAATAACAAAAAGAGAAAAATATATTTCATAGAACCGTTGGATTTCAATTCTGTTGCTGGAGGAATTCTCTTTATGTTTTTCTTGAGAACAGGAAATTGTAAAAACATTCAAGGATTGAGCAAGACAGGATTCACCTCCACGCGTTTTCATTTTCCGGGCTGATTACGATTTTTCTACCGTCCTGCAATTCGACCAGGACCAGATGGTTCAATTCTGTGAGATAGGCGTAAAATCTTCCCAACTTGGAATTCCAATAGAGCCCCGTGACGGCGAACAATCCTCCGTTTCCCCAGAGGCGGATGGTACATAAATTCAAGGGGTCGGTTGCCCGGGCCACCTTTACATGGTGAAAGACTTTTGATCCCAGCCGGAAGCGGACGATCAATCGATTGTCGGATGTTATTTCGTAAGCCACGGGCGAGCGTAGATAGCAGCAAATCGAGATGACCATCAGGATGGGTGCCAGGATAAACAGTGCCTGCCGGCATTGCGGAACCAGATACCCCAATAGGGCGAGGAATGTGATGAGTCCCATGACCACAAGGGTAGTGATTTCGATCTTCGAGCACGTTTTGACAGCAAAACCTTTTATCATAAATATTCCTTTCCAAAGTTGGGTGAGGCTAACACGTAGTCAGCCTCACCCATGATTGCACTTCCGGTCACGCCAGGGGCTGAGTCGGAGCGGACTTTGTAATCACCGCCTTGTTCTTCAGCATGCCGCCGAGAAGGGCGTCCATGAGCCCTCCGCTGGTGCCGCCATTTCCCGTCACGGAGACATCAGGCACGATGCGCACGGTTTTGTCTCCCACGATCTGCATGAGCTGGAGGGCGGCGTAGTTTTCAGGGCCGAGAGCTTCGACCCCGGCACGGTAGGCCTGGGCTCGGGCGATGCCGGTAGTGCGGATTGCCTCAGCTTCACCGAGTGCACGCAGGCGGATCGACTCGGATTCACCCGTCGCCTGTTTGACGTTGGCGTTGGCATTCAGCTCGGCGATCATCACCCCCTGTTCGCTGGCGACGACCTGCTGCTGGATGTCGGCCAATGATGTCTCGCGCACGAGGAGCTGACGCTGCTTCTGGGCCGCTTCCTGAATCTCGTAGGTCTTCTTTTCCTCTTCCGCGATTTTGCGGTCGGTCTGGGTCTTCATCAATTCCGCCGGCGGAGTGATGTCACCGATGAGTGTATCGACGGCCTGCACGTCATAGGCCGCCAGAGCCGTGTGGATGAAGTCCGCCGCCTCGGCCTGCCGCGAACTGCGCGCACTCAGGAAATCGAGCACGGTGTAGTTCTGTGCCGAGTTGCGAAAGTAATTCCCCACAATCGGTTGCAGGACGTGGTCGACCAGATTCTGCATCGAGCCGACGCGGGAAATTACCTTCGGCGCGTCCGGGGCGCCGACATGGATGATCTGCGACACGTCGAGATTGAAGGCAAAGCCGTCGCGCGAACGGACGGTGATGCTTGACAGTTTTTCGTCATACTTGTGCGACTCGGTGCGCTGGGCCCAGTTCAGGACGATGTTGGTCGTCGGGACGAGTTCCACTTTCATGA
>Ga0187810_10000236_pt1 | contig 23686 bp, 23 predicted proteins | sample NC_wetland_sal_i_9_FD_132963 | JGI IMG/M metagenome (GOLD analysis project Ga0187810, IMG submission 132963) | Wetland sediment microbial communities from Neuse River Estuary, North Carolina, USA - ASW_5 | ecosystem: Environmental > Aquatic > Freshwater > Wetlands > Sediment | place: USA: North...
CGTTTCCTTTCGAAAGATTGCCGAGGAACTCCCGCATACGTTCTTCCCCGGATTCATCACTCCTGCGGCTGAGCAGGTTCTCTGCTTTTTCCGCCAGCAGGGCAAGTCCCTCTTTACTCACCGGTGCATCGAATATGCCAAGGATGCTCTTACGGAGTTTTTGGGAAAAATAATCCCCCTTTGCAAATTCCTCCCGGGTCGGGGCCTTACCCCCGATTATTACGCCGTTGATTGTTCCGTTACCCCGGGTTTTCCCGGCGAAGTCTGCTTCGGCACGCTCCCCGATCCGGGTAAAGTATTCATGAATGGCGATTTTCCGGAGCTGCTGGAACCGGGCAGCGGATTGTCCCCCGTTGCCTTGTTTTCCCGGGACGTTCGAACCGGTACTTCCGAGCAGTCCGGTCCTGTCATTCTCAAGGATGCCCCAGAACGCTTCGTGGAGATCGAGAACGAGAAGCCCGGTGCACGTTCCTTCGGCAAGCTTCCGGAGGGGTTCGGTTTCGAACCGTGTACTGATCCGGAAAAGATATGTTGTTACCGGTTCCGGCGGTTCGACAACAATGCAGCCCGGACCGGCCGTACTGTCGCTCTCCGGATCCGTACCGCAGAAAACAGCAAGACCCTTTTCCGGCACGCGCCCGTAAGACCTTAAGCATGAAATAATTTCAAACAACATTTTCCCGGCGCTCGTACGGGTTGATCCGCCAAGGGTAGTATCCGATAATCCGACTCTTCCCCTGAGCTGCCCGATGACGTCCTGTATGTTCCTGTCCGCAGGAATGTAAAGAGAGACATGATCCGGCAGGTCCCCGACCCGGGACTCCAGTATACGGATGGTCTCTTTAAGCCCCGTAGTCTCAACCGGCCGGCACTTCCGATGTGTCTCATTCATGGAATGCTCATCCTTCGAGCGAGGACTCGTCATTCCATATATATAAACTGGTGGTAATTACGGGCCCCGTAAGAAAAGATACACGCTTTTGGTACGGGCTTTTGGCATGTGCCTTTTCAAACATACTCAAAGAAAATATACAAAAAATCGCAGGCAACACGGGATCCGAAAAGAATGTGACAGAAACGTTGAACCGGCGCTCCTCAAAATACGGATGAATTACCGGGTCATGTCCCTGATCTCGCCGTCTATCCAGTCCTGCACGACAAGTTTTACCTGCTGCAGGGTCATTGCTGACGCACACCGGACCCGCAGTTCTATTTCCAGCATATCGAGAACCGGTTCAATAGCGGTGAAATACGCTTCGGGGGTTGTAAATCCGCCCCTTTTTTTCAGGTGAAGCAGGACCAGCTCGTTGAGGTGTTCAAGCTCGCCCGTTTTTTCAATAATGTTTTCAAGGGTCATGCCGGAGACACAGGATCCTGTGCACTGATCAGCATCTCCCGGTTGGGAGCAGGAAGTATCAGTATTTTTTTCGCGATCTGGATGGGACATGGTCACATTTCCATAAATCTGCAAGATGGAACCCGATGAAATTTTTTCACACTATCTATGGATAAAGAATATTTTGCGGGGCTGGCTTTATAATTTCACGTTTGTGACCGTGAACGACCCTGTTCCGGTATGCCCGGGACGTTTCTGTCAACCGCTGTTTCTCTTCAGCCGCCAGTTTCCCTTCTTAAATCCCGGGATGCTCAAATTTATCCCTTGAAACTATAATAATGGTAAAAAACGCGAAGATATCGAAATTAAGTAAAAAGGAAAAAACCGGTTCCGTGATCCCATGTCTTCAAATGCACTCCTTGTCATCGAAGGGCTCTGGTGGACGCCCGAACAGAAGCCGAAACGGCCTTCGGTCCTGGCTTTCCTTGAAGGGCTCGAAAGTTTCCGGGGCGATTTTAATATTTATTACGCGAATTTTTACGAGAAAGAAGGCTTCCGTCGGGCGCTTGAGGACGACCTCACCAACACCCGGGAGGACCGGCTCTTCCTGTACGTGGCGGCGCACGGCACCGGGAAGAGGATCGGTGGTCTCAAGGCAAAGACCGGCATGAAACTGCCGGCCATGTTCAAGGCGGTCCGGAGCGCTGCCAACTATTCCAATATCGAAGGCGTCCTCATCGGTTCCTGCAGCGTCGGGAACAACATCGATGATTTCATCTCCACGACCAAGAACTCCCATATCGCCTGGATCTTTGGCTATACCTGCGAGATCGGGTGGATGGCGAGCACTCTCATGGACGTTTCGATCTTCGAGCACCTGATGAAGCTCCGGAAAAGCGATCTCAAGAGCCGGAAAAAAATTCTCGATGCCTTTGTCAAGGCGCTCGGCAGGTTCAACGGGGATTATGTGCTCTGCAAAGCGGGAGGAAAAAATATCCCCCTTAAAGATGCGATAACCCTCGTAGTCCAGCCCCGGGCAGAAGGAAGCAAAGCGCAGGATGAGACAAAGGTCCTTCTCGATCGTCTTGGCTGGAACAAAAAAGTCTGATAATTTATTTAAACTTTTTTTCACACGGGCTTGACCGTTACCTGTGTGGGTTTTGGCATGAACGGAATCAGGGCTGCCGCAATCTTAGCTATGTCCATTGATTGAAGGACCACCTTTCCCGGTCCTGTCAGGGTCGTAACAAAGAGTCCCTCACCCCCGAACAGCGCTGTGGTTATCCCACCGGCAAGCGCGATATCGTAACTGACCGTGTCCTCAAACCCGACGACGAGGCCGGTCTGCACTTTTACGACTTCACCCGGTTTGAGCTGCATCTCAATGATATCCCCGCAGCAGTGGAGGAAGAGGAGTCCCTGCCCGGACATGCGCTGGAGGATAGAACCCTCGCCCCCGAATAACCCTGCCTGGATCTTGTCGGTGAAGGCAATATCGAGTTCGACCGTCTCCTCGCAGCAGAGGAAGGACTCTCTCTGCGCGATAAAATCCCTGCCGGGCGAAAGCATGACCGGGAAAATTTTTCCCGGCATGGTCCCGGCAAACGAGACGAACCCGGGTTTATCCCCGGCTGAAAATTTGGTGAGGAATACGCTTTCACCGGTTACTGCCCTCTTGATGCCGGAGAGAATGCCTCCTTTGAGCTGGCTCTCCATGGAGAACGAACCGCTCATGTTCACCATCGATCCGGCCTCTGCATAGATACCTTCGCCGGGGTTCAGCTCGATCTTTGCCATCTGCAGATTATCCCCAATAATCTCGAACTTCATGATCTCTCTGGTGAGACCTTTCTCACAGGACCAGAAATGTATTTTGCATTGTCCACAACCCATTGCAACATCTTTTTTCGCAGTTTAAATCTCCCCCGGGCCCGGCCTTCCCCGTTAAAACAAGGATTAATACCTTAACACCACAAAAATTGAGAAGATGTCCGAACCGAAGCTTGCCGGGGGTCCGACCCAGGACGAGATTATGGCGATCTCTCTTCTCAAGCTCGATCTCAAAAAAACCGATTCTGTTCTTGAGATCGGGTGCGGAACCGGCAAAGTCTCGGTTGCAATGTCCCGGTGTGCAAAAAGCGTTGCGGCCCTGGACCGGAGGCCGGAAGCGGTTACCATGGCAAAGAAGACCGCTGAAACGGCGGGCGCACATACTATCGAATTTTTCTGTACGGAAGCACTCGACTTTCTTGCATCCGCTGAAACGTTCGATTGTGCATTTCTCGGCGGGACAAAACAACTGGAAGCTATTCTTCCCATACTTGCAAAAAAAGTCCGGAGGACGATCGTTATCAACGCAGTCCTGGTCAGTACCCTCAACGATGCAGTGACCATTATGCAGGAACTCGGTATATTTACCGAGGCTGTCCAGGTTCAGGTCTCGCGATCCTATCCGATTGCAGGAAGTGTCATGTTCAGGCCGATCGACCCCGTGTACATCATTGTCGGGAGGGGCACCGCATGCTGATCGGCCTCGGCCTCGGGCCGGGAAATCCCGAGCTGCTGACGCTTCGTGCCGTCCGGCTCTTGAAAGAAGCCGATACCGTATTTGTCCCGGGCCGGATCGCCCATGACCTCGTCGCCCCGTACCGGGAATCGGTCATCCTCGATTTCCCGATGACGGACGACGAGACGCGGATACGAAAATGCATGGAAGAGAATGCCGAAAGAATTGCACCTTCTGCTGAACGCGGTCTTGCGGTCTTTGGCATTCTCGGCGATCCGAATTTCTTCTCCACCTTCTCCCGGCTCTGCAATGTTCTTGCGGAAAAGCACCCTTCGATAGAGTTCCGGACCGAGCCCGGCGTCAGCTCGATAACGGCATTTGCCGCAGCTGCCGGTGTATCGGTCAATGGCGGTTTCACCGTTTCCGATGGTGCCGGACCGGAAACCTGCATCTTCCTGAAAGTCCGGAAGCCCCGGGAGAAAGCAGCCGAGATGCGTGCAAAGGGGTACACCGAATTCGTACTGGTCGAACGGATGTATTTCCCGGATATGAGAGTCTTCCGGAACGATGAGCTTCCCGAGAAGAGCGACTATATGAGCGTCATGTACGCGAGGCGGTGATTTCCCTGACACCAAAAGTATGGTTTGTTGGAGCAGGCCCCGGAAATCCCGAGCTCATTACCGTTAAGGGCATGCGACTCCTGAAAGAAGCAGATGTTCTGATCTATGCGGGCTCTCTCGTTAACCCCGAGCTCGTCGCACTATCCGGTGCATCCGTCAGGCTCGACAGCTGGGGGATGGATCTTGCCGAGCTTGCATCTGTAATGGAAGAGGCAGCCAAAGCAGGAAAGTGCGTTGTCCGTCTCCACTCAGGCGATCCTTCCCTTTATGGCGCAATTGTCGAGCAGATCGCAGAGCTCGAAAAGCGTGGGGTTGCAGTGGAGGTCGTGCCGGGCGTCTCGTCTCTGTTTGCCGCCGCCGCCGCTCTTGGCACCCAACTCACCCTCCGCGGTATCTCCGAGAGCCTGATCGTTACGCGGCCTGCGGGAAAAACGCTCGATCACGACCAGATCGAGGAATTCTCCCGGCTCGGTTCGACCATGGTCGTCTTCCTCGGTACCGAAAAACTCGCAGCGATCACAAAGAAACTCGCCTGCCCTGCGACGACGCCCGCGGCAGTGATCTACCATGCCTCATGGCCCGACCAGAAGATTGTCCGGGGGACCGTGGCCGACATCGCGCAGAAAGCGAAGGACGCGGGGATCGAGCACACCGCACTTCTCGTTGTCGGCGGGGTTGTCGAAGCCGGGAAGTCGGGATATACCAATTCCTATCTCTATTCATGACCGACACGGTGGTAATCGCCCTCACCCGGTTTATGCCGGACGCAGAACGGATCGCAGCATTTCTTGGCGGGGAAGCCCGCGAGTACACTCCGGACATTTTCTCGGAAGTTTTTCCGAAAGCAACCCGCATCGTTGCCCTCATGTCGATGGGCATTGTCGTACGGAAAATTGCGCCTCTCCTCGACGACAAATGGAACGATCCTGCTGTCGTTGTCGTGAGCCCAGACTTCAGGTTCGCAATCCCGCTGCTCGGGGGGCACCATGGGGCAAACGAACTTGCAAAGGAACTTACTGGTCTTGGGCTTACCCCCGTGATTACAACCGCGACCGAAGCAACCGGACGTGACTCGGTCGAAGCGATTGCGGACCGGAGCGGCTGTACGATCGTCAACCGAGACTCAACTCGTGCCGTAAATGCCGCGATGCTCGATGCCGATGTGCACGTTCATGGCGTGAAGGGCCCTGCTATCGTAATTGCCGGGCCGGATGTCTCGTTCCTTGTCCGCAGTGGGGAATATTCTGTCGGGATCGGGTGCAGGAAAGGGGTGAGTGCAGAAGAAGTCGCAGATGCGATCCGACGTGCGCTCGCCGCCAAAGGAATACAAGGGAGCGAGGTGATGGTCTATGCTACCACGACAAAAAAGTCCGGGGAGACCGGGCTCATCGAAGGGATCGGTCTCGTCTCTGGCAATTTAATATTCATTGACGATGCAACAATAAACGCACAGACCGGCACCTCGCCTTCGAAAGCGACCCGGCTCGGGCTTCTCGGGGTTGCTGAACCCTGCGCCCTTGCAGCCTCGAAGAGAAAGGAACTGGTCATGGGAAAGAACGTGTATGGGAGAGTCACCGTTGCCATCGCCCGCTGAACCACAGAAAGGAAGTCTCGCGATTGTCGGCCTCGGGCCGGGCCGGAGGGAATACATGACCGCCCGGGCCCTGAAAGCGATCGCCGGTGCCGAGTACGTGATCGGGAACAGCTCGTACCTCGACCCGCTCGAACCTCTTCTCTCCGGGAAAAACGTCATCCGGAGCTCGATGGGAAAGGAAGTCGAGCGGGCGAAGCAGGCAATCGAACTCGCGAAGCAGCACACGGTCGCGATCGTTTCCGGTGGCGACGCCGGAGTGTACGGCATGGCAAGCATAGTTCTCGAAGTGCTGGAGCATTCCGATGAAGTGATCGATGTTGAAGTCATCCCCGGTGTTACCGCTGCCAATGCAGCAGCGTCCCGGGTCGGCTCGCCGCTTTCGGGCGATTTTGCGGTCATCAGCCTTTCGGATCTCCTGACGCCACTCGAAGTGATCGAGCAGCGGCTCGATGCGGTATTCTCGACCGGCATCCCAGTTGTCCTCTACAACCCGAAGAGCCGGGGCAGGCCGCATAACTTCGCCCTCGCGATGGAACACGCCCGGAAATATCTCGGCCCGGAGACCCCGATCTCGATCGTAAAGAATGCCCTACGGGAAGGCGAGGAGATCATCATCACCACGCTTGGCGGGATCGGGACCGTTGAGGACCAGATCGATATGCACACGACCGTCATCATCGGCGGAAAAGAGAGCAGGATATGGAGGATGGGAGATAATGTCAAAGGAATCATCACCCCGCGGGGATACCACCGCAAATACGTATATTGACGTCGGCGCAGAAACCCGGGAAGCGTACGAGATTTCCATAAAATCGCGGACCCTTGCACGGAAGATGGTCGGCAACGCGAATGCCGAGGACCGGGTAAAGCAGCGATGCTCGATCGCGGTCGGCGACTTTTCGATGGCCGAGCTGATGCGGTTCAACAACGATCCGATCCCCGCCGCTCTTGCCGCGCTCAGGGCGGGCGCACCGATTATCACCGATATCCGGATGGTGCAGGTCGGGATCCAGAAGAAAGGGCACAAGAGCGATGTCATCTGTGCGCTGGATTACGGGCAGGAGATCGCAACAGAACGCGGGATCACCCGGAGTTCAGCGGGATTCATTGCCCTCAGGAAAAAACTCGCGGGCTCGATTGTTGTCATCGGCAACGCTCCATCGGCGCTTCTCACGCTCTGCGGGATGGTGAACGAGGGAATTCGTCCCGCGGTTATCATCGGGGCTCCCGTGGGTTTTGTCAATGCAGCCGAGTCAAAAGCGCTGCTGCGGACGATCGATATCCCGTCTATCTCAACCGAAGGGACCCGGGGCGGAACCCCGGTTGCTGTCGCCGCCCTCAATGAATGCATAACCATCCATATCGAGGAATCCGGTAATGCTGGACCCGGTCACAGGGTTTGAATATCCGGAAGTATGGGTAAAAAAATGCCAGGACCGAGCGAAGCTCCCGCTCGTTGAGCAGGGCCTCGCGGTACTCACGTCATCCGGATCCATTCTCTGTCGGGGATATACGACCGGCACGACCGCTGCCGCTGCATGCAAAGCAGCAGTCCTTTCACTCAAACACCCGGTGAACAAAGTCTGTGTGAAGATCCCGTGCGGCTTCACCCTTTCTGTTCCCGTCAGCGCAAAAAAAGGAAAAGCATCCTGCAAAAAATATGCCGGGGATTATCCTTCTGACATCACGGCAGGCCTCGAATTCGTTGCAGAAGCGACGCCGGTTCCGGAAGGAATCACGCTTACCCCCGGTGTGGGGATCGGCACGTTTTCCCGGGATGTCCCCCGGTACCCCAAAGGGACACCTGCGATCAGTCCCACCTCCCTTGAATGCATTCACTCTGCAATTCAGGAAGCGGCAGATGAGACCGGGCTCAGTGGTGTAAGTGTCCGGCTCAGCGTTCCCCGGGGAGCGCTTGTGGCAAAAAAGACCCTCAACTCCCGGGTAGGGGTTGAAGGAGGAATATCGGTCCTTGGCACGACCGGTCTTGTCGAGCCCTGGGATGATCACCTGACCGAATCGGTCATGGAACGGATTACGACCGCGGACCATCCGGTCCTCACCACCGGGAGGATCGGGCTCCGGTTTTCCCGGCTTCTCTTCCCGGACCGGGACATCGTTCTTGTCGGAGGAAAGATCGGGGAAGCTCTTGCTGCCGCAAAAGATGATGTGGTTCTTTGCGGACTCCCGGCACTCATCCTCCGGTTCATCAACCCGCACATCCTTGACGGTACCGGCTACGGGACCGTGGAGGAACTGGCAGCTTCTCCGGATTTTTCGTGGATCGTGCAGGAAAATCTTAATGAATTCAAAGTACGGTATCCTTCCGTCCACGTTGTCCTGCTCGACCGGGAAGGAACCGTAACCGGGGAGAGCCCATGAAGATCGTCGGTGTGGGCTGCGGGCCGGGGCTCCTGACCGAACAGGCGATCGAAGTAATCTCGAACGCGATCCTGATCTTCGGGTCCGATCGTTCCATCGAAATTGCCCGGCCGTACATTTCAGAATCGTGCACGGTGAAGACGATCGATGATTACAAGAGCCTCCATACGCTTCCCGAAGATGCGGTTGTCCTCTCGACAGGAGATCCCATGCTCGCCGGGCTCGGGTACCTTCGGGGCGACGTGGTGCCGGGGGTATCCTCGCTCCAGATCGCACTCGCCCGTCTCCATGTCCCGCTCGCCCGGGTCTCTGTCGTCGTCGCCCACGGGATGGGCCACGAACGGGCGATCGGCGATGCGGTCGAAGAGGTACGAAGGAAAAAGATTGTTTTTCTTTTGACCGATCCGAAATTCGATGTCCGGGCTCTGTATTCCCGGCTGGGGACGCTTCCCGGCCCGGTCCGGATCGCAATCTGTGAAGATCTCGGGTATCCTGAAGAACGCATCGTCACCGGTACGCTGGACGACCCGCCCCTTCCGGCATCGGAACTGTATTCGATGGTCATCGGGGATTTCTGATCCCGGGTTCCCCGTTGATCAGGGCAGACCTCCCGAAAACGAAACCTTTTTTCCTCTCCTGCCGATACTTCATGGGAAGTTATACCATGGATAAAGCGACGAAAACGCAGTTCAGCCTCGGATTCTTTGTCATCGGTCTCGTTGTGCTCTTCATCCCCGATTTAAAACACCTTGATTCCATCCCGCTCGGGATCTCCCAGTATTTCGGGATCATGTTCTATGTAGGCCTGATCTGCATCATCGTCGGGTATTATCTGAAATAATATCCCGGCGCTGCCTTTGAGCTTCCGGACCTGAACGGTCCTCCCGTCCCAAAAATCTGCCCTGGAATTTTTGATCCTCGTTTAAGGTACATTCGTTTATTTTTGTCCGGGCTCTTTCTTCTCGTCCGGCTCCCTGTTGATCTCCACTTTGATCTCGCACTGGCGGTCGCCCGTGCAGATGGTCCTGACATACCGGGCAGAATACTTCCGGTTCAGGAGCGGGATCGTAGTGAGGGTCAGGGCCATGCACTTGTGGAACATGCATTCCGCAGCGCAGCCCGGCTCGATCCCGTGGGTGAGGAGCGGGCACTTTTTGACGATGGTAACGGCGCCGTCACCGGAGAGTTCGAGAACCTCGCTCCGGTAGCCGGGGCCAAAGAGAATGGTCATGATAATGCGCATCGTTTCCGCGAGTTCCCTGGCATTACGGGCCGGGAGCGAGAGATCGCGTGCGATCCCATAACCGGTCCGGGCGAGTTCCATCCAGATTTCCTGCTCTATGCCATCGTACCGGTCTCCGACAACATCGCGGAATGCCCGGTCATAGAGTGCAGGAATCCGGGCCGCACAATCAGAAGCTATCCGCCACTTCACGTCATCCGGAATATCTTTCAGTTCTGGCATACCCGTCACGCTCCGCAATTTTAAGGGAATTGGCGGACGGAGAATATCAACTATTTCCTTCCCGGATCCTGATGCAGGAAGAAGAAGGTGGCCGAAATAATCCGGTATCAGGCCGGGTTCCCGGATCTTCCTGCGACAACCAGCCTGCTGCCGTTCCGTTCGATAAACCCTTCGCGCTCAAGCGATGCAAGGATCCGGCCAACCCGATCAGGATCTCCGGAGATGTGCTCTTCGATCTCCTTTTGTTCCATGCCCGTTTCGGAAACAAGGAGTCTGAGAATCATACCCCGGATCTTCCGGTCCGATCCTTCGAAGGGGGACTGCCGGGTGTAATGGGCACTTCGCCGGTTCGGGTTAGGCACCGTCTTTTTCAGGGCCGTACCGAGGTCCATCAGCGCCCAGTACCAGACCCGGGGGTTTTCCCGGAAAAGCGCCTGTTCGACAAGAGGGAGGATCTCCGCATCGGTAACGGTATCCGCATCCGCGAAGAAGAAGTGGATAAAGACCCGGCGGATGTTTGTCTCGATGAAAACGACCGGCTCATTGAACGCAAAAGCCGCGATCGATGAAGCGGTTGCCTTCCCGATGCCGGGAAACGTTGCGAGGGTTTCGACATCGGAAGGGAGCACGCCGTGAAATTCGGAAATCACCCGCTCCGCACATTTCCGGAGCGCAATTGCCCTCCGGTTATATCCCATTCCCTGCCAGACCTTCAGGATCTCAGCGAGCGGGGCCTTTGCGAGTGACGCGAAATCGGGGAACGCATGGATAAATTCCGGGAATTTTGTCGTGACCCGTTCAACCTGGGTCTGCTGGAGCATGATCTCGGAGACGAGGATCCGGTACGGATCGGTCTTGTCACGCCAGACCATCCTGCGGCCGGCGTTCTCGTAATGCCGGAGGACCATCCGCTGGAACTTTTCTATCCCGGTCCTGTTTTTTGCATAGTAAACTTCGCTTGAGTCCAGTGTTGACTGGCGCGATAAGTCTGGTGATTCTTTCGTTCGGACCGGCATTGTTTTTCCTGTCATGTCGTGGTGCGGACAAAATGATTCAGCTCATGGATACGGGCCTTATCTTAAGTCCGTTTGAACATCCCGTCAAGTTCGCTCCGGGTGAACCGGATCATGGTCGGCCTCCCGTGCGGGCAGGTGAACGGGTTCTCGACGAGCCGGAGCTGGTCGATCACCCGCTGGCATTGTTCCGGTGTGCAAACCGTCCCTGCCTTGATCGCGCCACGGCAGGCAATGATCCGGGTAATCCGTTCCCGGTCATCCGCCCCGTAGCTGCGGTCCCCGCTGACAAGATCGCCGATAACTTCCCTGATGGTCGAGGACTCTTCCGGTTTCCCGAGCGCGGCGGGGATTGCACGTACGAGGAACGTGTCCCTGCCGAATTCTTCGAGCACGAGCCCTTCGTCTGCAAGTTTGGGCATGAGGTCCCGCAGCAGTGCGGCCTCTTTTGCAGTCCGCTGGAGAACGAGCGGCACCAGGAGTTCCTGCGAAGAATGTTCGCCCTGCGATCTCCGCTTGACGATCTCGTACAGGATCCGTTCGTGGGCGGCGTGCTGGTCGATGATAATAAGTTCCCCGGTTTTTGTTGTCGCAACAATATAGATCCCGCCAAACTGGCCGATTATGTCCATATGCGGGACGAGTGAATTTACCGGATTGATGCCGGACGTGAGCTCTGTCTGCCGGAGCTGCCGGTCGCTGGTTGCAGTTCCGGTATGGGTTGTCTCACTCACCCCCGCAGGCTCTGTTTCCCCGTACGTGTATACCGGAGGTCCGGCAATCGCAGATCCGATGGGCTGCATATCGACAGGCAGTTGTCCGGAAATTGCCGGCGCAGCTGCTGCGGGAATAAGATCGTGGCTCAGCAACGCCCGCTTCACCGCATCGCGGACCGCGTCGCCGATCTCCTTCTCTTTTGTCAGCCGTACCAGCTTCTTGGTCGGGTGGACGTTCACATCGACAAGTTCCGTGTCGATCTCGAGCCGGATGAACGTGACCGGGAACCGGTCCTTTGGGAGCAGGGTGCCGTAGCCCTCTTTTATCGCGGTGTTGATGAGCGGCGAGGAGACGTACCGCTGGTTGATGGCGATCAGCATCCGGGCATTGTCCTTGCGGGCGCGTGACGGCGGCGAGATCCAGCCGGAGATGTTCATGAACGGAAGCGGGGAGCTGACCGGTATGAGCTCGCGGGCGACGTCGCCGCCATAGATCCGGGCAATTGTTTCGAGAATATCCGGCGTGCGATCGGTCACCAGCTGCCCGGCCCGGTTGTGGAATAACCGGAAAGATATCTCCGGGTTGGCAAGGCAGATCCCTTCCATGATCGCGTGGATATGGGCAAGCTCGGTGTTTTTGCTCTTCTGGAATTTCTTCCGGGCCGGCGTGTTGAAGAAGAGGTTTTCGACAAGGACGCTGGTCCCTGCGGGAGCACCGGTGACTGCGTGCTCCTTCACTTCGCCGCCTTCGATGACGATCTTTGTCCCCGCGTGGCCTGCCCCTTCCGGTTTTGTGACGAGCGTCACCCGCGAGACGGCTGCGATGCTCGCGAGCGCCTCGCCCCGGAACCCAAGCGTGCGGATATGGTTGAGATCGTCGACGGTCGCGATCTTGCTGGTTGCGTGCGGAGTGAAGGCAAGAAGGGCATCGTCATGCGACATCCCGCTCCCGTCATCGGTGACCCGGATGGTCTTGATCTCGCCATTGGATGAAAGTTCGATGCGGATCGACCGGGCACCCGAGTCGATCGCGTTCTCGACCAGCTCTTTCACGACCGAGGCCGGGCGCTCTACCACTTCGCCGGCCGCGATCTTGTTGACCGTGGCCGCATCGAGGATCCGGATAGGAGAGGCTGGGCTGGAGTTCATGGCGTGCTTTCTTTGTTGTCGAGCGACCGTTTTAATTCTGCGATCTTAGCGAGCGCCTGCATGGGTGTCATCTCGTCCGGTTTCATCTTTTTGATCTCTTCAAGGACCGGGTGGTGCGTGGCGGCGGGCTTCTCATTCGCGCTGTCGTCTACGAGCAGGATCTGGGTATACCGCTGCGGTTTTGTCCCGGCGGGAACTGCACGGTTCATGCTCTCGTTTAAGAGAACTTCCGCCCGCTCGGTCACCTTCTTCGGGATACCCGCAAGCCGGGCCACGTGAATACCGTAACTCTTGTCGGTCGCGCCGGGGATGAGTTTTCGCAGGAAGACAACTTCGTTGTTCGTCTCCTTTACCGCAAAGTGGTAGTTATGGACCCTCTTGAGACTTTCGTCCATGGTGACAAGCTCGTGGAAGTGCGTGGCGAAGAGGGTCTTTGGCCCCGCCGATGATTTGCCGTGCAGGAATTCGAGCACTGCCCTTGCGATCGAAGACCCGTCCGCGGTGCTCGTCCCGCGCCCGATCTCGTCAAGAATGACGAGGCTCTTCGATGTAACATTGTTGAGGATGTTGGCGAGTTCGAGCATCTCGACAAAGAAGGTGCTCTGCCCGCTCGCGAGGTCATCGAAGGCCCCGACCCGGGTGAAGATCCGGTCGATGATCCCGATGGACGCGTGGCGTGCCGGCACGAAACTGCCGGCCTGCGCCATGATGCAGATGAGCGCGGTCGAACGCATGTACGTGGACTTACCCGCCATGTTCGCGCCGGTGATGATCATGATCTGGGTCCTGCTGCCCGAGAGCTCGGTGTCGTTTGGCACGAACCCCCCGGCAACGCCCTGCTCAACGACCGGGTGTCTCCCGTCCCGGATCACGATCGCATCGCCATCGTTGAGCTGCGGCCGGACATAGTCCCGGGTCTTCGCGACTTCCGCGAGGCTTGCCGTCGCATCGAGCACCGCGATCCCGTGGGCGGTTGCCTGGAGATCCGGGATTATTTTCCGGAGTTTTTCGATGAGCCCGGTATAGAGTTCGCGTTCGAGCGCAAGCACCCGCTCGTCCGCATTGGTGATGATCGATTCTTTTTCCTTCAGCGCGGGAAGGGTGTACCGCTCGCCGGTCGCGGTCGTCTGCTTGCGCTCGTAACGGGCGGGGACAAGAGGGAGGTTCGGTTTCGTGACATCGATGTAGTACCCGAAGATCCGGTTGTACCCGATCTTGAGCGACTTGATCCCGGTTGCTTCCCGCTCTTTCTCCTGGAGCTCAACGATCCAACCCTTCCCTGAATGGAGCACACCGCGGATCTCGTCGAGCTCTGTTGAATACCCGGTCCGGATAACCCCGCCGTTCCGTGCGACTGCCGGTGGTTCATCAGCGATCGCACCGCGGATGAGTTCGATCGTTTCCGGGAGGTCTTTGATATCCGAGATCGCTGTCGCAATAACATCAGGAATTGTATCGCTTCCTGCATCCGCCGCGGTCCTCTTCAGCTCCGGCAGGGCCGCGAGCGAGTCCGCGAGGGCAATGAGATCCCGGGGCCCGGCGTTTCCATACGCGATCCGGGCCGCGATCCGCTCGATGTCCCCGCAACCGGTGAGCTGCGAGCGAAGCCCGAGCCGGAGCACCGTCTTGCCCGCGAGGAACTCAACCGCATCCAGCCGCTTGTTGATCTCGCCGATGTCGGTCAGCGGATGGCTCAGCTGCCGGTTCAGGAGTCTGCCTCCCATCGGTGTTTTGGTCTGGTCGAGCGAGGAGAGGAGGGTCGCACCCTTGCTCCCGCCGCGGATGCTCTCCTTGACCTCGAGGTTGCGCAGCGTGATCGCATCGAGCATCATGCTCTGCGAAGAGGTGCGGAGCGAAAGGCTGCCGATGTGGCCGAGATCGGAGAACTGTGTCTCTTTCGCGTACGCGAGAGCCGCACCTGCCGCCCCGGTCGCCGCTTCGCTGTCAGCGCACCCGAACCCGCCGAGCGATGTGACCCTGAAGTGGCCCGTGAGGCAGCGGGACGCGGACTCCTGCCCGAACATCTCGTCCCGGACCGGCGTGACAAGGACGCCCATGTCCACGATGCGCTGCCGGAGTTCACCGTTTACGGCCGAGGATACGATGCACTCCGCAGGCCGGTACCGGGCGATCTCGGAGATCACGTTCTGGAAACGGATGTCGAGATCCGGGATGCCGCCCGGAGCAGTTAGCGTGACGAAGAATTCTCCGGTCGAAATATCCAGGAGCGCGATGCCCCACTCTCCCCGCTTCGCATCCGGGCAGATGGCCATGAGGTACGAGGCCGCGGCCGACGGGACCATCGATGAATCGATTACCGTGCCAGGCGTGATAACCCGGGTGACAGCACGTTTAACGATCCCCTTCGCGGTCTTCGGGTCTTCGATCTGATCGCAGATCGCGACCCGGTATCCTCTGCTGATGAGCTTTGCCACGTACCCGTCGACTGCATGGTACGGGACACCGGCAAGCGGGATCTTCGTGTCCCCGGTCTTCCCGCGTGAGGTAAGTACGATCTCGAGTTCGCGCGAGACGAGTTCCGCGTCGGCCTCGAAGGTTTCATAGAAGTCCCCGATCCTCATCAGGAGCACGGTGTCCGGGTACTGGACTTTGAGATCCCGGTACAGCTTCATGATCGGCGTGAGACGCTCTTCCGGTTCGGGGGTTTCATCTGCCATAAACTTGAGAGAAATGTTGCGTGCCGGAGAAATTAATGGTGATGGCGTGGATTGAAAGCCTGTCATCGTACATGGCGGAGTATGTTTGTTCCGGCAATGCCTGGAAGCCGGACTGGGCAATTGAACTCCTTGCGGTAGATCCGTCCATAACAACCGCGCCGGCAAACCAGAATGATCGAGGATATTTTTATATTGTAAATGTGCATACATTTACACATGGTATTGTCAGCCAGCGGGAACCCTTTCACGTTCCGGAAAATAATCCTGCTCCTCATCGTCGCAGGAACCGTTGCATTGTTGATGAGCTCTGTTTCTGCAGAAACGGGAGTTACGATTTCAGCACAGGGAGATCAGTCGTATTATCCGGGAGAGGAAGTAATTCTGACCGGTTCCAATTACGATTCGGATTCCACGTACTTCTTCATAACCGGGCCTGGCATCTCCCCGAGTGGAGGAAAACTTACTTCGCCGCTCCAGAATGTTACCAGCGGGGATCCCAATTCTTTCGATATGGTTATGACAAACCCGGATAAAACGTGGAAATTCACCCTTTACACGTACAATCTCGGGATTAATCCCGGGCCGTATACCATTTATGCAGTGAGCCAGCCAAAAACGGCAGACCAGCTGGCCGCTGCAGATAACAAATCTGTCAGGGTAATATTCAAAAAACCGTTCATAACCGCCGAGATCGCTCCCTCAAATACGATAAAGGGACAGCCTTTTGTTGTCTCCGGGTATGCGGAAGGACAACCCGATGCTGTCCAGCTCTGGATCATCGGGGATAACTATGTCTTTAACACGACCGTTCCGACGAGTCCCGACCAGTCTTATAGGTTCAACAGCACATCGCAAATCCTGGAAACAATTCCCAAAGGACCATGCTATCTTATCGTCCAGCACCCGATGCAGAATAATAAACTCGATATCGTTCGGAGCGGGGACTGGATAAAGAACCTCCAGCTCAAAGACGGTGGTTCCGGCGGCACAAACCTCTTCAGGATCACCGGCGCAGGAAGCCTGCAGGGCCAGGACGCAAAAGAAGCACTCATCGCCGCCCTCAATGACCCCGGTGTGGACGACACCTATACCGAAATCCCTCTCTATGTCGTGGATTATTCGGGTACGGCAGATGGGGCAGTGAGCGAAGCATCCTTCTCCGGGCCCGCGACACTCCAGGCTCCGGCTGCTTCGACAACACCCGTTCAGCAGACCCCGGCATCCCCGCTCCAGTTTGCTCCTTTCGGGGCACTTGTTGTTATTATGGGAATAGTTTTGTGGAGCCGGCGTTGAGGGGTTCATATATTTTTATTGAAAATTTTGCTCTGTAGAAATCATTTTTGTATGATTTGTTGCCCCCTCTTGCGATGGTTCAAGATTGCAGGTAATACGTCGTTATCGCAATTGGGGGATGGCACAGCGGCGGGGGCAACGCCCCCGAGAGCGCTATAGTATCCGGATGATTTCTACAAAGCAGAAAATTATAAATGTTCCATATTCTCCTCAAATTTTTTAATTTCAACTTTATCCCTTTGGTATTTAAATCGACCAACTAGCATATAATCAACCATATCATTCTCTTTTGCAGGAATTCCTTTAATTGAAGTATCGTTCGCGGGAACCGGGCATGTCCGGCCCCGCACGCCCGGCACTATCCGGATCCGAAAGGATCGGGACGCCTGGTGAACCATCTGCCATCAACACCGGAGGTGATAGCTATGGCAGGCAAACAAATCACCATGAGACTGATCTCGCGGCCGGTGCTGGATCGCACTGGCTCTGAGATCGGCAACCAATACAGACTGCCGATTGAAAATTTTCCCCGGACCGGCAGCGCAGCGATCAACTCCCACCCAAAACTGATCGAGCATGAATGCCCGCACGAGATCGAACCGGAAGACCGGCAGGAACTTGCATGACCCGCGGCCCGATTCCGGAAAAAACATTCAGGGAAGCGGCGGAGATTGGTGGCCGTCGCGGAACCCTGAAGTGGTTCGACCGATCGGATTTCTGCGGGGCTTTCTTTGCGATATTCGGCATCAGCCTGGTCGCCATCGTATCCATCCGGCGTACAAGAAGGCTCTGGGCAAGTCCCGAAGAGATCGCATGGGAATTCGCGGACACCATCGCGGCACTCAGGTACTCTGTCCTGACCAGCCACGTGATCCGGGAACTCTGGATCTGCTCGTACAATGGGTCGTGGCGCTTCTTCCAGATCGTTGGCCTGGACCTTGCCGAGATGGACCGGGACGGAAGGCCGGTCGACAAGCCCTGTATCGCTCCGTCGAAGAAGTGGAGCTCTAACGTGTAAACCCCGGAGCAGGCAATCCAGGCCCGTATAGGCCCCGGATTCACTTTTTTTTGAGTAAATGTATGATAGTTTTCCAAAAAACCATGATGGTTATTTTTCGATTCCGCAGGATTGTTTGTATTTTTCCAATTTGATAGTATTTACGGGCCTGGAAAACTGAGTGTTTAGTAGCGTTACAGCGGAGTTTCAGAAAAAAACCGCTACTGGAGCCTGGCCGGGGCTGGAAAATGGGTGTCATTTTCGGAGGAAATCCGGGAAAGTTCCGGAAGATTTTCCGGGTCGGTTGCTTGCGTGCGAAAAATTTTCCGGCAAAAAATGTTACGCTGCAAAATATTTTCGGAAATGGTGGACGGACCGGAAATTTTTCTGGCACGATCCGTTTTCAGCAAAAAATTCTTTGTATCGTTGGGTTGCGACCGGAATTAATTTTTTATCAAAAAATTCTGCCCACGTTCCCAATTCCCGGTACAATAAAATTCCGATAACTCCAAATTTTTTTTCACTCAAGCGCAGCGTTATCCCACACAAACCTGACCGGTTTATTGTGGAATCAGATTGGTTCCACACATTGAAAAGGAGGTGAGCGAACAATGTTTGACTGGAATGTATTCCTTAACATCATCATCGCGATTCTCCAGGCAATCATGCATTTCCTGCCGGCATAAGGCAGGAGAGGTCGCCATGAAACCGGAAAAAATCCATTTTTTTTGGTTCCGTGGTGCAGCGGTTTGCCGGATTATTGAAAAACCACCTCTCTCTTTTTTATTTTCAGCCGAATAGTGAACACGAGTCTCTGGTATGCAAACGTATTTCATCCGCAAACGCAGGAAATGTCCTGAGGAAAAATATCATGGCCCGGATGCTGGTTATCTACAAGACCCCAAAAGATGTCGCTGCGTTCGACAGGCATTATTCTGAAACGCACATTCCGCTCGCAAAAAAACTACCCGGCCTGAGGAAGTATGAGATCAGCCAGGGCCCGGTAATGAGAACCGCCGGCGTCTCGGGGGTTCACCTGATCGCAACGCTGCATTTCGATGACATGGACGCGATCCGGAGAGCGTTTGCGAGCCCGGAGGGGCTGGCTGCTGCTGCCGACCGGAAGGTCCTGGCACCGGGCGAAGCAGACTCGCAGATGTTCCTGTTCGACAGCTGCGAAGTGTGAGCCGCCCCTTTCGTAATTTTAATTGAGTCCGGGATACGCACTGCGTCCTTTTTGTAATCACAGCACAACGTGCATATCAGCGGTCAGGACACCGGTAATGATCCGGCACTGGTCTTTACTCCGGTAAATCGTGCTGATCTCCTGGTATTCCTAAGTCCCCTGAGTTACCGGAAATTTCATGGATCCAACTTCCCGGTTAACCGAAGTTCCTCCTGTGGTTAAACCCGGGAGCCATGCTATTCTGGCAATATATGTGTCTCTCATGCAAACGCAGGTATGCACGATGGGAACCGGTATCACCGGTTCCGGAAAAAAATGTAGTGCAGGACTAAAATCCATGAGAGAAAGAACCTTCCTGATCTCCCTTTGCTTCATAATCATGCTGGCATTAGCAATTCCTGCGATTGCTGCAGCCGATGATGCACAGGTTAACGTAACGCCGACAGACACGATCACGTCCGTTGATACAACGACAACCGATCCAGGTACACCGGCTGAAACGGTTACGCCCGTTGACACGATCGCACCCGTTGATACGCTTACTGCCATCGACACCGTTACCCCCGGTCCGTCCGGTGGTTTCGATCCGATCGGATCCATCGCGGGCTTCCTCGGTCTTCGCCAGCAGATCCGGGCCGAAAGGGCAGCGGATGCAAATCTTACCGGAGGAATACAGGATAACCGGCAGGAGATTCACCAGAACTGGTGGGACAACTACAATATCTTCGGGGCTGTTCTTGGCAACCGGGAGCAGATGCAGAACGACCAGGCGCTCAACAGGGATAACCGGACCGGGAACACTGGCCTGCGCCAGCAGGTACACGAAGACCGGGTAAACCTCCGGCAGGATCCCGGCAACGCGAGTGTCTACCGGGCGGACATCAATGCGACCCGGTCCGGGATCGAAGAAAACCGGGACGATATCGCTGCCAACCACGAGGACATGAAAGATCTGCGGAATTCAACGCAGGAAGACCGGGCCACGATCCGCGAGACCCGGCAGCAGGATATCCAGCTCCGGCAGGCAAACAACGCGTCCTGGCAGCAGGTCCACGATAACAGGGAAGTTATCCGGACCGACCGGCAGCAGATCCGGAACGAACGCGGGCAGAAGGGTTCCGGCTCGTAATCCTCTCCCCCCATTTTTTCCATATCTGTTTCCGGATTATTGACCGGCATTTCTGTCCCCAAAGACCATGGGCTTTCTTTACAGGAAAGCAAAACGGGGCAGGTCGTTAATGCCGGTATGCGTAGGCGATCGCAAGCGGCAGCGAGATCACGAGTGCAATAATAGCAAACCCGAGCGCAAGCCCAAAGCCCGTCCCGATAACCCCGGTTATTGCGTCAAGCACGCTGATCGCCGGGCCGAAATTACTGACCGTGATGAGAACCCCGGCAGCGACAATGATTGCGATCCCCAATGCCGCGTTCTTCATGTCCTGCCGGCTCGGGGCGAGCGAGAGGACGAGGCTGATTGTCAGGTAGAGGTACAGGAAAAACCATGCGTTGAAATGATACAGGATGTTTGTCGCGAACATATCCGCTATCTGGCGGGCCATGAGGTCCAGGGCATTCCACGAATCAATCACCCGGAGAACCGGGATACTGCACCCGAGACAGGAGGAGAAGACCCACGTGCAGCCGTACAGGACAAGCGGGATGCAGAAGAGCGGGGCGGTGTTGATCACCACGTCGCCGAGAAACGGGACCGGGGATTTTGTGTACGTGACCGAACCGCCTTCTTTTGAGAGCAGCACGACATTTTTGACTTTTGCCCCGGTGAGGAGACAGCCAAGGATATGGGAGCATTCGTGAATAACGATCCCCGGCGCCCGTACGATCATGTAGGCCCACCGTACGGTAATCATCCGGGACCAGAGAGCATCCAGTGCCTTCGACAGGATGATGACCGTGATACCGATAAGGACAACGATGAGGTAGCCGGTAGGGATCATGGATCTGTACCTCCGGTTGACTGTGCCGGCACATAAGAACAGGTGTCTTTTCCGGATTCCGTCAAAAAAGCTCATCATCTCCGGATGCTCAATAAGGCTACCATGCCCGGGAAAAAGCATAGTGCAGGGAGCACGGGCAACTCTGCCGGTTCCGGCCGCCCGCCCAACCGGCTCATCCATGAGAAGAGCCCGTACCTGCTGCAGCATGCCCGCAACCCGGTTGACTGGTACCCGTGGAGCAACGAAGCATTCGCCCGTGCGGCGGCTGAAGACAAGCCGGTCTTCCTTTCCATCGGCTACGCGACCTGCCACTGGTGCCATGTCATGGCGCGCGAGTCGTTTGAAGACGAAGACGTTGCGGAAGTCCTGAACCGGGATTTTGTCTGCATCAAGCTCGACCGGGAAGAGCGGCCGGATATCGACAGCGTGTACATGGCCATCTGCCAGATGATGACCGGCCGGGGCGGATGGCCCCTCACCATCGTCATGACCCCGGACAGGAAACCGTTCTTTGCCGCAACGTACATCCCGAAGACCAACCGGTTCGGGATGAAAGGGATTATCGGCGTTCTCGGCGAACTCATCGGTCTCTGGAAAGAGCGGCGCAGCGAGATCATCGAATCATCAGAAGAGATCCTCTCCCATCTCACTTCTTCGCAGGAGACCTGCGCCCCATCAGATCCCCGGCCATCACTGCTTACCGAGGGGTACGAGGATCTTGCTCTCCGGTTCGATGAATCCTATGGTGGGTTTGGCAAGGCCCCGAAATTTCCCACGCCCCATACAATCCTGTTCTTGCTCCGGTTCTGGAAGCGGACAGGAAAAGCCCGTGCCCTCAGGATGGCGGAAAAAACGCTCTTCGCCATTATGCAGGGCGCGATTCACGATCATATTGGCGGAGGGTATCACCGGTACTCGACCGATGCCCGCTGGCAGGTGCCCCATTTCGAGAAGATGTTATACGACCAGGCGCTTCTCCTGATGGCTTTCACGGAGGCGTACCAGGCTACCGGGAAACCCGAATACCGGGAAGCGGCAGAAGACATCATCTCGTATGTCTTCCGCGATCTTACTTCCCCGGAGGGAGCATTTTATTCCGCCGAGGATGCAGACAGCGAGGGAGGCGAGGGTGCATTCTATCTCTGGACCATACCGGAGCTCGAAGAACTGCTGGGCCCGGATGATACGAAGATCGCTTCAGCGGTCTTCAGTGTACGCACGGACGGAAATTTTTCTGACGCTGAACCCCGGAGCAGGACCAATATCCTGTACCGGACAAAGACCGTGAAACAATTGTCATCGCAGCTTGAAATTCCGGAGCCGGAACTCATCAGCCGCGTTGAATCTATCCGGTTAAAACTGTTCGAAGCCCGCGAACACCGCCCCCGTCCTGTAAGGGACGATAAAGTCCTCACCGACTGGAACGGGCTGTTTATCGCTGCTCTTGCTCATGCATCATGGGTATTTGACGATGCAGTGTACCGCGATGCGGCAGAACGGGCTGCGCAGTTCGTCCTGAAGGGAATGCGGACCGCCGGCGGGGAGCTGATGCACCGGTACCGTGACGGCGAGACCGCGATCCCAGCGTTCGGTGACGACTATGCCTTTTTGATCCGTGCCCTCATCGGGCTCTATGAAGCTACGTTCACTATCACGTATCTCGAAGAAGCACTCGCCCTTAATAAACACTTCATGGATCACTTTCGGGATACCAATGAGGGCGGCTTCTTTGGTACTTCGGACAATGCAGAAGCGCTTCTTCTTCGCAAGCGGGAGATCTATGATGGTGCAATCCCGTCGTGCAACTCGGTATCGCTTGAAAACCTGATCCTGCTCTCGCAGTTGACCGGGGATTCAGGTCTGGAAGAGAAAGCCGCGGTCCTTGCACGAGCATTTACAGTCCAGGTCAGACAGTCGCCCGCCTCGTACGCATGGTTCCTTACGGCGCTCGACCGGGTTCTCCTGCCATCACAGGAAATTGTTCTTGTTGCCGGGAGCGATACAAAAGGATTTGGTGAGATGATCGGGAGGCTGCAAAGAGAGTACCTTCCGTCGGCGGTAATTCTGTGTCGGCTGTCGGATACTCTTTCAATACGCCTTGGAGATAGTGCACCTTTCACCCGTGAAATGTCTGCGGCTGGTGGGAAGGCGACCGCGTATGTCTGTACGGGGCATGCATGTGCGATGCCGGTTACGGATCCGGATACGATGATGGCATTGGTATCGGAACGAAACGCCCACAACCATTGAAATATTTTTCAGGATGATCCAAAATGGCTCCGGAAACAGTGTAAAACTGCTGAAATGATTAGGATTTGCGAGTGTCCCCCGCCTCAGGGCCTTTCCAGGTACGGCGGGGCAAGGCAGTTTCCGAGACATTTTTTTAGCATCTGATCCGCCGCGGGGGCACCCCTTCGGGGGCGGGGTCTCTCATAATTCGTAAGACCGGTCACTATATTGTTTTCAGGTCGCCGGACAAGGTATTTTCAAAATATATGTGATTCCTTCATTCAATATCTGGAATTTTTCTTGTTTATATTTTAAAAAAGGGGAGAAACAAGCTGCGACAGGGATTAAAAAACATTCGTAACAAAATGTCACGGGTAAAATAATTCTGAAGATCTTTTCTGAAAATTCTGCTCTGTAGAAATCATATTAGTTAGGGTTCGGAAAGATTTTTGAGATATTGTGAGGGTGACCCCCTCTCTCCCCCAGAGGGGGAGGCATCCCAAGGGGAGCATCCCCTTGACCCCCTTTTTCCGAAACGATTTTAGTTTCCCTGCCCAGCGAGGGCCC